>Ga0209573_1001715_pt1 | contig 31741 bp, 26 predicted proteins | sample TNRBio252014_DNA_FD_185870 | JGI IMG/M metagenome (GOLD analysis project Ga0209573, IMG submission 185870) | Wastewater treatment Type I Accumulibacter community from EBPR Bioreactor in Madison, WI, USA - TNR Reactor_6/25/2014_ DNA (SPAdes)... | ecosystem: Engineered > Bioreactor > EBPR >...
GTGTAGCCGCGATGCTGGTAGGCGGCGCGGACGAGTGCGTTGTGGGCTTCAGTGGGAACGATATGATAGGTGGTTGGCATGGTTCGCGGATGATGACGAGACACACGCGGCGTGCAAGGCGCGGATTACGCTTCGTCTCACCAACAAATGCCCTCGTAGCTCCAAGGCAGCGCCTTGAGCTCCGGCCAGCCGTTCACATCAATCACATGCTTCCCTGCCCCGGCAACGTCACGTAACGATTCGACATCCACACATTTTTGCGAGGCGATGATGACATCGCTCTCGCGCACGACTTCCTCGACCGAATCGCAGAGCAACTGCGCCAGATGCGGCATGCGACGCTGGATTTCGGCCTCGTTGGCGCCGATGAGGCGCGTGAGATTGATCGAGGGATCGTAAATGCGGAGCTGGTAGCCGCGTCCGAGCAGCGTCTCGGCGATGGCGACCATGGCGCTGCCGCGCATGTCATCGGTGTCGGCCTTGAACGCGAGACCGAGCAGGCCGACACGGCGGGCGTCCTTGCCGACGATCTGATTGAGCAGCATGTCGAACTGCGCCTGGTTGGACTCCATCACATGGTCGAGCAGCGGAAGATTCACGCCCTCGATCCGCGCCAGACCGCTGAGCGCGTTCACGTCCTTGGGCAAACACGAGCCGCCGAAGGGATTTCCGGGCCTCATATAATAGCGCGATATGTTCAGCCGCTCGTCACGGCACACCACGTCCATCACGCGGGCGCCATCGACGCCGAGATGCTTCGCCATGCGACCGATCTCGTTGGCAAAGCCGACTTTGAGCGCATGGAAGTAATTGCAGGCGTATTTGAGCATCTCCGCTCCTTCCCACTCGAGAATCTGGGCGTTTCGGCCAAGCAGATCCATCGCCTCGGCAGTGGCTGGCGGTGTCCCATCATGCGTGCCGACAACGCATAGCGAGGGATCACGAAAATCACGCACGGCGGTGCCCTCCCGCAGGAACTCGGGGCAGTAATAGACACGCAGCAGGCCGGACTTGATGAGATCAGCGAAGAACTCGCCCACAATGGAGCGCGTGCTGCCTGGAAGCATCGTGCTGCGAAACAAAATCGTGTGCAGATGTTGCTTCTCAAGGATCGCGGTGGCGATCTGCGCGGAGACTTTGCGCACAAAGTCGAGATTGAGCCGGCCTGCGGCCTGGGAGGGGGTGCCGACGCAGATGATGCTGACCTGCGAGGCTTTGACGGCGGTCGTGGCGTCGGTCGTGGCGTCGAGGCGGCCCTCACTCCTGGCCGATTGCAGCAACGTCTCAAGTTCGGGCTCGATGATGGGCGAGATGCCCGCCTTGAAGGCATCCACCTTCGCCTGCTGCACGTCGGCCCCGATGATGTGATGCCCCTGCTCCGCGAGGCAGCCCGCCGTCACCGCCCCGACGTAACCGAGACCGAAGATGCTGACATGATGAGTGCTAGATGACATCTCGCAATCAAGCATGCCCTCCGGTGACAAACAAACATCTTCACAAGCAGCCACCCCTTTGCCAGATTGAGCCAGAACGTGTCGAGGCCCTGGTGCAGGAGCCGCTTGAGAAACGAGGGCAGCGGGAACCCAAGCCTGAGGTGCTCACCTCTTGCCGTGCTTGTGAGAGCCGTCTCATCCCAGCCGCGAATCCACCGCCAGCAGCGCCAAAACACTCACGCTGTCGCGAATCCGGCCGTCACGGGCCATCTGGATCGCCTCAACGAGTGGCAAACGCAGTACTTCAAGCTCCTCCGTGTCCTCCGGCTGCGCCTGGGTAAACGTGAGGCCGGTGGCGATGAAGATATCGCAGGTCTCGTTGCTGGTGGAATTGGAGAGCTGGATGCCGGAGAGCAGCGGCTCGATTTTTTCCGCCACGATGCCGGTTTCCTCCAGCAACTCACGACGCGCGGCTTCCTCGGTCGATTCACCCGCCGGGCAGCCTCCCTCGGGGATTTCCCACTCGTAGCGCTCGTGGCAGTAACGCCATTGGCCGACGAGCCAGGTGAAGCCCTCGTCGTCCACGGGAATCACGCCCACCGCGATGTTCTTGTACTCAACCACGCCATAGATGCCAGGTCCACCCGTCGGTTTGATGACCTGATCCTCCCGCACGCGAATCCAAGGATTCACATAAGCCTCACGCGTCGAAACGGTCTTCCAAGGATTGGGATGTTGGGGAAGTTCAGTGTTCAAAGTTCAAGGTTCGGTGGAGAGTCGCAGGCCGTCGGCTTCGATCTTGACCTGCTTGATCGCTTTTAGCACCGGCCCGATCGTCGGGTGTATCTGGTAAGGACCGAGGTAGCCGTACATTTGCATGCCTTTGAGCATGCCTTCCGGTACCGTTTTACCGGGGATGCGCACGGCGCTGACCTTCGTGTCCGGCCCCAGAGCGGTCATTTCGATGGCAAAGTCGATCTCGCCGACGAGATAACGCTTCGTGTCCTCCCAGAACTTGGCGGTGTTCATGGGCAGGCTGGCATCGGTGACGATGAGGCCCTTGGCGGCGTCGAGCGACTTCACACGCAGCATGTCTTTGTAGGTGCCGTTGCCGCCATCCGGTGCCAGCAGCAGCAAGGCGTTCAACTCGGCCACCGAGAGCTTCAAGATCGCTGTCTGGCCCGCGTTCGCCGCTTTGGCAAAGTCGGCGAGCTTTTGCTCCAGCCCCGGCTGCGGGGCGATCTCCGACATCACCACCGGCGTCGGCTGCGTGAGGAGGCCGATCTCCTTGTCCATCGTCACCAGCGAATACCAGGACCACCACACGATGAAACCAAACACCGCCGCCACCGCCGTCATGATGATACAGCCGTAGCCGGAATGGAATTCGCCAGTCGGGGTCTTTTCGATCTTTGCCATGGCCTCATCTGAACGGGGTAATGGCAAAGATCAAGCACGCAGCATGGCCTCTTGAATTGACGCATGCTTTCAGCCGCCGATTCTCATGGAATGAAGATTCTCGCAGCCATGTCAGGGGGCGTGGACAGCAGCGTGGCCGCCGCGCTGCTCGTCCGCGCGGGGCATGACGTGTCCGGCGTGTACATGAAGAACTGGATCAACGAGGAGAACATCATAGGCCACTGCCCATGGGAGGAGGACATCGTGGACGCGGAGGTCGTCGCCAAACAGCTCGGCATCCCGTTTCGCGTGGTCAATCTGATGACCGAATACCGCGAGAAAGTGGTGAAATACCTCCTCGAGGGCTACCAGGCCGGCATCACACCGAATCCCGACGTGATGTGCAACCGGGAGATGAAATTCGGCGTCCTCTGGGACTGGGCGAGCGAGCATGGCTTTGAAGCGATTGCGACGGGGCACTACGCCCGCAAGACGATGCTAGATGCTCGATCCTCGATGCTAGATCCAGCATCCAGCATCCAGCATCCAGCATCGATCTATCGCGGAGCCGATCCAAACAAAGACCAGACCTACTTCCTCGCCATGATGCAGCCGCATCAGGTGCGCATCGCGCAGTTTCCCATCGGTCATCTGCTCAAGCCGGAGCTGCGCGATCTTGCGCGTGAGTTTGGGCTCAAGACAGCCGAGAAAAAAGACAGCCAGGGCATCTGTTTCATCGGTCAGGTGAAGATGGAGGACTTCCTGCGCACCTTCGTGCCGGACAAGCCCGGCCCCATCGTCAATCTCGAAGGCAAGGTGCTCGGCGAGCATCGAGGCCTGCATCTTTACACTCTTGGCCAGCGCAAGGGGCATGGAGTCGCCAGTCCGCTGCACAAACAGGCCTACGTCGTCGTCGCCAAGCGCCAGCAGTCGAACGAACTCGTTGTCGCCATCGAAAGCGCTGACACGCCCCTGCTCTGGGCGCGCAAAGCCGTGCTGCATTCCATCTCGAGCACCGGTGCGCCTTTGAATAATGAGCGCATGCTGCAAGCCCAGCCACGCTATCGCTGCCCGGCGGGCGATGCGATATTCCGTCCGTTCGGTGATGGCCGCGCCGAGCTCGAATACCGAGAACCGCAACGTGCGCTCACGCCGGGGCAAATCTGCGCGCTTTATGATGGCGAGCGATTGCTCGGCGGAGCCGTGTTTGAATCCATCCAGCACGAATGAACGCCTCCATCCTCATCCTTGGCGGCGGTTGTTTCGGCCTCACCGCCGCGCTCGAACTCCGCGCACGCGGCTGGCAAGTGACGGTGATCGATCAAGGCCGACTCCCTCATCCCGATGCCGCCTCCACCGACATCAGCAAGGTCGTGCGCATGGACTATGGCAACGACGAACAGCATACCGCCATGGGAGAGCGCAGTCTCAAGCGCTGGCGGGCCTGGAATGCGAAATGGGGCGAGGACTTGTATCATGAGGTGGGTTTCCTCGTCATGTCGCAGGATGAACTGCAACCCGGCGGCTTCGAGTACGACAGCCGTGCGTTCCTCACTTCACGCGGTCACCAACTGCGCCGCACGTCATCGGACATGCTGCGCGAATTGCATCCTGCATGGAATGACAGCGTCTATCGTGATGGATATCTCAATCCCATCGGCGGCTGGGTCGAAAGCGGGCGAGTCATCGCCAGACTCGCGGCCGAAGCACGCGCTGCGGGCATCGAGATCATTGAAGATGTCGCCAATCCGCAGCCGCAGTTAGACGGCGGTCGCTGCATCGGCATTGCCTCCAGCAATGGCATTCAATGGAAGGCAGATTACGCTCTCGTCACCGCCGGTGCGTGGACGCCCTCGCTGCTGCCGCATCTGCAAGACGTCATGTGGGCCACGGCGCAGACCGTGTTGCACTTCAAGCCGCACGATCCGCGTCCCTTCACACCACCGCAGTTTCCTGTGTGGGGCGCTGACATCGGCAAAACGGGCTGGTACGGCTTTCCCGCGAATGCCGACGGTCTCGTCAAAGTCGCCAACCATGGCCCAGGCCGCCGAGTGAATGCCAACGAGTCGCGTTCGCTGCCCGCAGGCGAGGAAGAACGTTACCGCGCCTTCCTGCGTGAAACGTTCCCTTCACTCGCCGAAGCCCCGCTGCATTCTTCCCGCGTCTGCCTTTACTGCGACACCTTCGATGGTGCCTTCTGGATCGACCACGATCCAGATCACCCCGGTTTGATCGTCGCCGCCGGTGATTCCGGCCACGCGTTCAAATTCACGCCTGTGATGGGCGAGATCATCGCCGATGTGGTGGAAAGAAAAGCGAATGCGTGGGCTGCACGCTATCGCTGGCGTGAAAAGACGGTTGCGAGCGCGGATGGTGCAAGAGCGTCGAGTTAACCTCGGAACAATGCGCCGAGCTTCTTCCCCAGAATCACTCCCGCTCCAAGGATGGTGACTGCGAGGAAGATCATCGCCCAGACGCCGAGCGCTGATGCGAGATTGGGGCCGCTGCCAAGCGCGAGCACGAGCGAGTAGATGGCCTTGGTGATCGGGAAGTGTGCGGCTTGTTGCGCGAGGATCATGGAGTCACTGACTTCGAGCATGGCGAAAGAAAAAGCGAGCAGGCCACCGGCGACGAGGTTGGGAGCGACCAACGGCAGCGTGATGCGCCACAGGGCTTTTTCGGGACGTGCGCCGAGGTTTTGCGCGGCTTCTTCGAGCGTGGGGCTGACTTGTTGGAAGCCGGCGGCGGCGGAGCGCACGACGTAGGGCAATCTGCGCACCGCATACGCGATGACGAGCAGCAGAATCGGATCTTCGCCGAGCATGAGCCAGTGGAAAGGCTGGCCTTCACGCGTCATGGCGAGATAACCGAAGGCCATGACGATGCCCGGCACAGCAAGCGGCAGCATCGCCATCGCATCGAGAATCTGGCGGCCCCAGATGCGGGTGCGGACGGAAACGTAGGCCACGCCGATGCCGAGAACGAGCGCCACTAGCATCGCCAATGCGGAGTATTTCAAACTGTTCGCGATGGATGACAGCGTGAGTTCATGGCCGAGCGCGTCGTGGTAATGAGACAAGGTGAGTGAATGCGGAATGACCGTACCATACCAGTCTTTGGAGAACGACAGCAGCACGACCCCGAGATGCGGCAGCACGGCAAGGAAGGTGACGCCTGCAAAGAACGCAGTGCAAGCCCAGCCGAGCCAAGGGGGTAATTGAACCGTCTCGCGGCCTGTCGTGGCCCGTCCGCCGCCGCTGGCGCTCGAACTGCCAAAGAGCAGCTTGCTCGTGAGGTAGAACAGCGTGCTGAAAACAAGCATCACCGTCACCAACGCGTAAGGGAACGGATTCCCGCTGAGATCATTGATGCTGCGGAAGACCTGCACGGCGGTAACGCGGTCGTAATCAAACAGCAGCGGCACGCCCATCTCGGTGAAGGACCACACAAACACGATCGTGCCACCCGCAAACACACCGGGCATGATCAGCGGCAGTGTGACCCGCCAGAAGCGGCTCCACGCGTTGCAGCCGAGGTTTGCAGCGGCTTCTTCCATGGCCGGGTCGAGGTTCGACAGCGCGGCGGCGGCGTTGAGGTAGATGATCGGGTAAAGATGCAGCACCTCCATGATGATGATGCCCAGCATGCGCTGCTGCCCGAGCCAGTCGGTCGGATGCATGGCATCCATGAGGCCGAGATTGATCAAGAAGCTGTTCAACGCGCCCGCCTGGCCAAGCATTGCCTTGATGCCGATGGCACCAACGAACGGCGGCAGGATCATCGGCATGAGCACGAGTGAATTGAGCAGCGCACGACCTGGAAACGCGAAGCGCACATAGCAAACCGCCAGCGGCAGCGCGATGACGAGCGAGCCGAGCGTCGTCCACACCGCGATGATGAAGGAGTTCCACAAACCTTCGCGATACAGCTCGTTCAGAAATACTTCCGTGATGTATTCCAGCGTAAACTCGTGATTGGGCCCACGAAAAGCCGCCTCCAGCGCCGCCCAGATAGGATAGGCGAAGAAGCACGCGAAGAACGCGGTCATCACCAGAAAGATCAGCAGTGAAAGGGTTTTGGACATGGGGGGATCAATGACGAATGACGAATTCAGAATGACGAATGAAGCCCGAAGCTCGAATGACAAACCTCAAGGGGGGCACTGGCTTTGAAACTTTCGTCATTGGGGATTCCTTCGTCATTCGTCATTCGTCATTCTGGTTTCGTCATTCGCGGCGGGTTCACTTTTGTATCGCTTCAAAGTGCTAAGAACCGCGCCTCGCCATGGTGCCGGCGCGGATGAATTGATTGCGGAAGGCGTCGCCGAGTTCGCGGGCAAGGCGGGTTTCCTGGGCCTTGTCACGAGCGGCGAGGATTTTGGCGATGTTGCCGGTGGCGGCCTCGTATTTCACGCGGGTGAGGTCTTCGAGCACGGTGATGGCGCGTTCAGGCATGCCGTTGTCGATGATGTGCTTCCAGGCATCATGCAGTTCATCGTGTGAATCGACGCAGATGACACGGACGAGGAAACGGATGGCGCTGAACGCGGCTCCCGTGCGTTCGGGGTGATAAGTGAAGGCTTGGGCCTTTTCAAACGGTGCTTCTTTGCCATCGCTCATGCGGGGAATGTTTTCTGGCGTGTAAAGATCACGTCGCACGGGCAAACGCCGCAGCGCGTGATGACGCGGCCCGCCTGGTTCGCCGACGCGAAAGCTCCAGAGCTTCTGTCCAGGATCACCCAGCACAAACTCGATGAACGCCGTCGCAATTTCAGGATCGGGCGCGCCGCGCAGGAGGCCGATGGGATCGACGCTGATCGACGTGCCGCCAAGCGGCGCGATGAAACCGACGCGTGAGGTGCCATCAGCCTTGCGCACGCCTTCCTCGGCGGAACGGCCATAGAAGTCGATGCACATGCCTGCCGCCGCATCACCACGGGCGACTTCGAGCGGGATTTTGGTCGAGAAGTCGGTGAAGTAGCGCGCATTGGCACTGATGCGCAGAATGAGGCGCATGCCTTCGTTCCAACCGGCGGCCACGCCTTCGGCTTCGAGTTCTTCGGGCGTGCGTTTGGCATTGGGAACAGCCTTGAGCCGATCAATGGCGATCTGCATCTGCTGCTGGATGAGCATTTCGAGCGCTTTGGTCACGGAACCGCTTTTGCCGGGATCGCTGAGGGCGATCTGGCCGTAGTAACGCGGATCGGCAAGATCTTCCCACGCATCAGGATCGTCAGCGATGCCGATTCTGCGCAGCACGTCGCGATTGAAGACAATGCCACTGCTGGAAAGGCATGCGCCGCACCAGCGGCCCTGTGGATCGCGAAACGGCTCGCCACTGAGTTTTTCGGGAATGCCGTTTTCGCCGAACCAGTCGGGATGTTTTTTCATGAGTCCGCTGATACCAGTCTTTTCGCCATCTCCGGCGACAAGCGTGCCTGCTTTGGCCTGCTGCTCGAAATCATAGGCACCACCGCCAAAGAACACATCCATGCCGGTGCTGACGTTGGAGGCTAGGTAGGCTTTGCGGGCCTCGTCTTCAGGCGCGGCCTTTGGATTCAAACAAGCCTGCGCGACTGCGGGTGACCACGCTTGCTTCAATTTCGACTGCCAATGCTGCTGAAACGCGGCGCTGGCCTCCGATTTGATCAGCATGGCGATTTCGGAAGTACCGCCGGGGACGCGCCAGTCGATGAAGAGTATTTGTCCGGTGCTTTGCTTCCAATGCGCGGCAAACGCCTGCCCAAACTCTTCGCGGATGCGGTCGTGATGCGGCGTGATGATGACGAGGCGGCGGTCATAACGCGCCGGAGCGGTGCTTTGCGCCGGCTTTAGCAGGAACGGGCCGATCATGGTGAGCAGCATCGCCAGAACGACGGCGAGTTCCTTGCGCCATTGACGCATCCAGGCCAGCACGGACTGCGTGCGCGGATGTTCCAGCAATGCTGTGTGCCGTTCGTTCATTTGCGCAGGATCACCACATCATTCATGCCGGCCATGGCGCGGACTTCCTCCTCAGAAGGTGGGCGGATTTCTTGCGGGTTGATCTCACACACCTTCATGAGCGGGCCATTTTGCACTTGAAGCTGGTATTGAACGGTCGCCCCAAGGTAAGTTGTGTCGATGATCTGGCCGGGGAAGCGATTGGTGGAGTCGGTGAGGTTGGCAAACGTCATCGCCTCGGGCCGGATGCTCAAGACGACCGGCTGGCCGGGTGAGGGCTGCCAGGTGGTGTCGTTGGTGCGGCCACGGAGCACACCGAAGGCGGTTTCCACATCGAAATAGCCTGCCCAACTACTTTCGCGCAACGCACGACCTTCGACGAAATTGGTTTCGCCGATGAACTCGGCCACCATGCGAGTGGCGGGGTTGCGATAGACTTCTGTGGGCGTGCCGACCTGCACGAGCTTGCCGCTTTCCATGATCGCCATGCGGTCGGCCATGCTGAGCGCTTCATCGCGATCGTGGGTGACATAGATCGCGGTGAGGCCGTGCTGCTTGCAGATGCTGCGGATCTCACTTCGCATCTCCAGACGCAGTTTGGCGTCAAGATTGGAGAGCGGCTCGTCGAGCAGCAGGCATTTGGGACGAATGACCAACGCACGGGCCAGCGCGACACGCTGCTGCTGGCCGCCGGAGAGCTGCTGGATTTTGCGGGAACCGAGGCCGTCGAGCTTCACCTGTGAGAGAGCTTCGGCAACGCGGTGCTCGATTTCTTTGCGTGGACGCTTCCGTTCTTCGAGCCCGAACGCGACGTTTTGAGCCACGTTGAGGTGCGGCCAGAGCGCGTAGCTTTGAAACATCATGCCCGTGCCGCGTTTGTGCGCGGGCAGGCGGGTCACATCCTCGTCATCAAACCAGATTTTGCCCGCATCCGGCGTGTAGAACCCGGCGATGTGACGCAGCAGGGTGGTTTTGCCACAACCACTGGGTCCAAGCAGGAAAAACAGCTCCCCGGCTTCAATCTGCAAATCGACGCTGCTGAGGACAACGCTGCCGCTGAAACGTTTGGTGAGTTCCTGGATCGTGATGGTGACCATGCGGCGTGATTTACCGCACGTTTTACGAGAGCGAGATGGCAATGGCAAGCCTCGTGGCGTCAGCCGGCTTCATTCCTTTTCCGCTATTTCCGCAACCCAGCCAGTGGAGACAACGGAGTGGATGTTTGCCCAGCCGGTCTTTGTGTCCGTGGCGCTCATGGTCAGCAGCAGGGTGAACATCCCGCCCCCTGCATCGCGAAGCATGCGGGCGGCGGGAGAGACACCGAGGGACTCAGGAGTCGCGTAGGCGGCCAGTGTGGAGCGCTCATCCGGGTGGGTGAGTGTGAAGGAGAGAGCGCCCGCCACAGGCGCTACGGCGGTGGAGGGCTTGACGGTGACGCGCAGCAGGACCGGCCTTGTCGCGCTGACTTGAGGCAGATCGGCAAAGCGTGACTCTCCCCACGCGCTGAAGCTCTCCCAGTCGAGGCGGTAGCCTGCTTCCGTCTTTTCCAGAGCAGCGAGGCGGTTGCTGCCATCGGCCATTTTCACCGGCGTGACCAGCAGGCTGCCTGCGGTGCCAAATTGCGGGCCGATGCGCAACGGCACGGCGGGCACGATGCGGTTTTTCTGTGACCAAGTGCGGTGACGGGGAAGTGATTGATCTGGATGTCGTAGCAGAGTCGCTAACGTGCCTTCGGAGAGGGATTGGAAGTACTGTCGCAGCACTGCTGAGGCTTGCTCAAATTCCTCTCGTGCTTTCTCCGCAGTCAGGGCCTTTGGAGTCGTTGGAATCGCTGAACCGGGCTTTTTCTCTGGGGCAGCCGAGGGGGCGGCTTTGTCATTGACGTTAGATTTGGCAGGTGCCTGGGCCTCATCATTTTTCGCTTCTTGGAGCACTGCGGGAACTTTTCCAAGGCTTGCGACAGGTTCGTCATCAGCCGCCACGGTATGCATGCGGCTGTTCACCATGCGGATGACGAGACCTAGCGCTGCCAGAGCCACGATGATCGCGGCAATAATGGGGCCGCGTGAACGTCGGCGCTGAATGGGAAAACTGGAATAGGGGCTTCGACGGGCCATGAGATGAGTCATCCGTGCGCCTGGAAACAGGTGCTTCAAACGCGTGATGGTGTCGTAATCGCCACATGACGGAATTGTAACTCGCGGCGCTTCGACAGCGTGGCGCAGGGCGCTAAAAGGGCCGCGCTTCCCTTCACTCCCATCATGAAACACCAAGCTATTGCAATCACTCTGGCATCGCTGCTCGCGACGCTGAACGCGCAGGCATTCACGCTGTTGAACGCCTACAACACTACCGACGGCGCGCGCACCGGCGGTGCTGAAATCCTGGCCTACACCACTGACATGAACACCCTGCTCAGCACCGTGGGCGACAATGCTGGCGGCAGCTTCGGCGTGCAGGTGCTGACACTCGGCAGCAATGCCAGCCTCACGGAGCGCGGTTTCGTGGACATGAGCAGCACCTTCGGCGCGACAGGCAACTGGAATGGAGCCAGCTCCGTGTCAGTGGACCCGCTGGGCCGTGGCTGGGGCGCGGTTTCACTGATCCCCTCCGCCAGCACGACGACGGCTGGCAAGGTGGCCTTCTTCGACTATCGCAATCCAGCGGCGCTGGTGACACTGGATGTGGGCTTCCACCCCGACAGCGTGAAGTTCTCCTCCGACGGCACCAAGCTCTTCGTGGTGAACGAGGGCGAATTCATCTCCGGTACTGCGAATGCTCCCGGCTCCATCAGCATCATTGATCTCAGCAGCATCAACACACTGGCGGATGTGAACAGCACGAACATCACAGCAGGAAATGTGAGTACCTTTGACTTCTCCAGCGCCAACTTGGCCTCTGGAGTGACGCTCGAAGGCATCCGCAACCACAGCATCGCCGCCGTGGGCACCAGCGGAGCCTTCATTGGTGCCGTGCCGGACTTCGTGGCGCTGGCCGGCAGTGATCCTGACTTCTACAAGGGCATGGAGCCGGAGTTCCTGGTGCAGAGCGGGAACAAGCTCTACGTCTCGATGCAGGAGAACAATGCCATCGGCACCTTTGACCTCACCACGAACAAGTGGGAGAAGATCAGCAGTCTGGGCACAATCCAGCAGACCATCGACGCGTCAGACCAGGACGGCGGGGCAAACATCAACGATGTGGTGCGCGGGTTGCCGATGCCGGACACCATCGCGCATTACAGCGTGTCGGGCACGGGTTACATCGTCTCGGTGAACGAAGGCGATGCACGCGGCGACGACCGCGACATCAGCCGCTTTGGGGACATCGGTGGCAATGACAGCATGAACAACATTCTCGACACAACGCTCTTCCCCACCACCCAGACCGGGGTGCGCGACAACAGCGTGCTTGGGCGTTTGAATGTGTCTCGGCTGGACGGCGATACCAATGCGGACGGCAAGATCGACACGCCCACGATGATCGGCACGCGCTCCTTCTCGATTTGGAACGCCGACACCGGCGCCCTCGTGTGGGACAGCGGCAGTCTCGAAAGCGTTCTGCAGGGGCTTGATCCGACGATGCACAACAACAACCAAAACAGCTTTGGCACCGCGCCTAACACCGACAGCAGGTCGGATGACAAAGGCCCCGAGCCTGAGGCGCTCACCGTGGGCCAGTTCGGCGGTGACATGCTGGCCTTTGTGGGTCTTGAGCGGCAGGGTGGCACGCTGGTGTACAACATCAATGATCCGAACAATCCATCCTACGTCGGCTATATCAGCGCCGGAGAAAATTACGCCAACGGACTCGTGGGACCTGAAAGCATGGTGTTTATCTCAGCGGCGGACAGCCCCACGGGGTCCGCGATGCTGGTCACAGGCTACGAAATCACCAACGGCATCAGTGTGTACTCCGTCCCTGAGCCTTCTCGTGCCATGCTTGGCCTGGTCGGTGTTGCGTTTGTCGCCCTGCGCCGCCGCAGAGTGAGCTGAGTCTTTGCCATAAGTTGTTGTTGCGAATGCGGGGAGTCGTAAGGCTCTCCGCATTTTTCATGCTTTCGCGGGCGAATATCTCGTTGCATTCAAAAGGCTCTGCTCCAGAATGCGCACCTCTCCAACCGGCAGCCCCCCCAACGCGGCACCGCTAGAGAGAACGTAAAACATAGGTCGGGCTGTAGTTCAGCCTGGTAGAACGCTTGCATGGGGTGCAAGAGGTCGTGAGTTCGAATCTCGCCAGCCCGACCATTTTTTGACGAAACCAACGATTTGAGCGTGCCTTCGAGTGCTCAGGCTGATGACTCTTTTCCAAGGGCGGTTGAAGCCGCCAGCAATCAACCTCGGCAAGATGCGAACATCCAGGGCGGTATAAGATTCCGCCATGAAATCTCATCAACCATCCACCGCCTCTCATCTTCATCAGCCAATCTGCCCGGAGTGCTCTGAGCACGCCTCTCCGTCTCCCCAGCGCGGACGACGCGATTTCATTCGTGCCCTGTCGGGAGGTGTCATGGGGGCATCGTCGTTGAGTTCTGCTTTCGCCGCCCCGACGGAGGCCGCTCGCAAGGCAAAACCCGCCGAGGAACTCATCCGGGAACTGTTTGCCACCTTGACCGCCGAGCAGAGAACGGCGGTGGTGCGGCCTTGGGCGGATGGCGCTGAATCGGGCCTACCGACGCGTCTGAAGACGCACAACGCGGCCCCGCTGGGCAAGAAGCTGGGCGAGCAATTCACCAAGCCGCAGCAGGATTTGATCCATCAAACCTTCAAGGCGATCCTTTCGGGCGAGGAAGCCTATGACCGCATCAGCCGCCGTGGAAAGTGGGACAACAGCGGGGCCTTTGAAAACAACGGCATCGCCATCTTCGGCGACCCCTCGGGCAAAGATCCCTTCTCCTGGGTCTTCGCCGGGCATCACCTGACACTGCGCTGCGACGGCAACTCCCAGCCCAACACGGCCTTCGGCGGCCCGATGTATTACGGTCACTCGGCCAACGGCCACAGCGACGTGAACGTGTACAATGACCAGACGAAGGAAGTCATGAGCGTGTTTGAAATGCTCAACGAGCCACAGCGTAAGCAGGCCGTCATCGTCGGCTCTCCAGGTGACGGTGTGGGAGCGCTCAAGCCCAAGCTGGTGGACAAGCCGGCGACCGGCGTGGGCTACGGTGATCTGGATGAATCCCAGCGCGCGCTGGTGGCAGGCGTGATGAGGAAGCTGCTGAGTCCTTTCCGCCAGGAAGATGGCGACGAGGTGATGCAGCTCATCAAGACCAATGGCGGCATGGAAAAGCTGCGCCTGGCGTTTTACAAGGACAACGCGGAGAAGGGCAATGACCGCTGGGACGCCTGGCGCATTGAAGGCCCCGGCTTCGTCTGGAACTACCGTGTTCTTCCGCATGTTCACTGCTTCGTGAACGTGGTGGGCCAGGCGTGAGCCAAAGGTGAGCGTTCGGAGTCCCGCCTTCAGGCGGCAGAGCGTGAGAAACAGAACAATGTCCGAATTTCGCACAGGTTGTTTTTTGTCGCGGCCCCTTCCGGCTGAAGCCGGGACTCCGAACTCACCTTACAGCACCGCGTTACTCGAGTGCGATTGGGGGCGAAAGATGGCTTCCCTCGTCGGACTGCTGCTGATCGGCAGCCTCGCTGAGGGCAATGCCTGGGCTGATGAGAAGCGTGAAGCCGCGCCTGATTTCCAAAAAGACGTGCTGCCGATCTTTGAGGAGAAATGCCTCCGCTGCCACGGTGCGAAGCGCCGTGGGGGCAAGCTGGACATGCGCACGCTGGAGGCGATGCTCGTCGGCGGTGACACCGGGTCTGCGATCAAGCCGGGCCATGCGAACAAAAGCCTGATCATCGAGCTGATTCATCACAAGGAGATGCCGCCGAAGAAGGAGAAATCCGCCGTATCCAGCCGCGAACTCGATCTGCTGCGCCGGTGGATTGATTCGATGCCGGGCAAGCCTTGATCAGCCCTCGGAAATAACTGCTGCATCCGCTTTGCCGCGAAAAAAAGCGGGCCTGTTTCCAGGCCCGCTCTTGGGATCAAAAGACTTGTGGTTCGTCTGCCTTACTTCGCCTCAGGCGTCTTGGCTCCCTCTTTGAAGCAGTAGAGGTGCGTGTGGGTGGTGATGTACAGAGCACCGTTGGCGGCGACGACACTGCTAAGCAGCGGGCTGGGAAACTCGATGACCTTGACGGCCTTCTCGTCGAGTGTTTTGCCTTCAGGAAGGATGAAGAGCTCGCCTTCCTCATTGCCGATCCAGACCTTGCCGTCGGCGACGAGCGGGCTGGCCCAGATGTGGCCTTTGGTGTCGAATTTCCAGTATTCCTTGCCGGTCTTGGCGTCGAGGCAGAAGAGGCGGCCGGTGTAGTCGGCGGCATAGACGAGACCGTCCTTGACCGCTGGAGTGGAGATGGAGCGCTCGATGCCTTTGAAGGTCCACACGGCCTTGCCGGAGATGTCGCCGCTGGCCTTGGGGTCGATGCAACTGAGCATGCCGACGCCTTCGCCATGCTCAGGGTCCTGGCCGATGGGGACATAGATCAGACCGTCGGCGATGGTGGGCGTGGCGATGATCTCGCTGGGGCCGTCGTATTCGACGTATTTGATCGGCTCACCGGCGGAGTTCTTGCGATACTCGGGAGGATTGGCGTCGTAGCGCCAGTGCTCAACGAGGATGTCGAGGTCTTCCTCGTTTTTCTTGGTCTCGGGAGCGAGGGAATAGACCCAGCCGTCACCAGCGGCGAAGATGATCTGCTTCTTGCCGCCAGCTTCAAGGTAGTTCGGGGAGGACCATGAGCAGTGCAGAACACGCTGGGAGGCGATGCTGTCCTGCTCGCCGAGGAGTGTGCCATTTTCAGCGTCAAGCATGATGAAGCTGGGGCTGTTCGGGGCAGGGATGTTGGTGTGAGTCCAATCCACGCCGTTGCAGGTCGGGACGAAGACTTTGCCATCAACAACGAGGGGAAAGCCGGCGGTGGCGTTGTGCTGGAAGACGCCGAGTTCTTTGTACATGTCGTAAACCCAGAGGATGTCGGCATCGGTGTTGCCTGGAGGGATGGGGGCGGTGTTTTTGCCGTCTTTGTCGAGCGGGGCCATGAAGGCGGCCTCGTCCTGCATGCCTTGGTTGCCGTTGCTGAGGCCCTTCACATCGAAGCAGATGATCTGGCAGCGGTTGCCAGGAACGTAGCCTTTGTCGCCGATGATGGTGGGGCTGGCGCAGATGCCGAGGTATTCCCAGTCGTTGACCTTGCCGGTGCCCATCTTCGGGGAGACGAGCTGCCATTTGAACTGGCCGGTGTATTCATCGAAGACCATGACGATGCCGCGGTCGCCGGTGTGCTTGTCGTCGCGGGGGGACTCGTTGTTCGTGCCGACATAGACCTGGCCGTCTGCGATCACCGGAGTGCCGTAGGTCTGGGAGCCGAGCTTGGCCACCCAGAGGCAGTTCTTGGTGGTGCTCATGTCGATGTCCTCGGCTCCAGGCAGTTTGTTGGCCTCCTCGGCATTCGGGCGGAGACGTCCGGCGATCTTCGGCGCGGCCTTGGGGCCGTATTTCTTGCCGGGATCGAAATCGCCGGGCAGACCTTTTTCATCGGACACCATGTTGCGGGTGTTGCCGCCGCCCCATTGGGGATAATCAGCGGCCTGCAGCGAAGCCGTGGCCGCAAGAGCCAGGGCGAGGAGGAGGGTGGGTTTTGTGGTCATGTCGTTGGAAAGTCAGGTGAAGGAATTCGTCAAAATGAGGTTCGACTCTGTGTTACGATTGATCAGTTGTTCGGCGTGACGCTCAGGTTGTCGAGGTACATGCGCTTCTGATTGAGCGGCGTGAAGCCGAAAATGCCAGGGGAACCGTTGGTGTGGGCGCGTGGGACTTTCACCTCGATGGTCCAGGCATCGGGCTCCGCAGCACCTTTTTCCCAAGCCTTGGCCTGGACGACACCACTGCCGTCGGTGGCGACATCGACGCGGCACTTGAGCGTGTACCACTTGTTGGCGGTCATCTTGAAGGCCACTTCCTGCTTGAGTCGCTCCGGGTTGGAACTGACCTCCAGCTTGCCGGCGTTGCCACGCAGGCAGACGAGGTAGCGCTGGTTGATGAGGCCGATGTCAGCCTTGGAGCGGGCGTTGCCCTCGGTGAGGACGTCGGCCTGCATGGTGTAGTTCTTCAGGTGCGAGGGGGCGAAGAAGACGGAGGCGCGCTGAAACAGCAACCGGTCAAAGCTCTTGCCGAAGACTTTGCTGCCGTCTTTTTCCATGACCTGGAATTTGAAGCGCGCACCGATCCAAGGCAGCGGCGGATAGGCGAACTTGTAGGCGGGGTTGTTCTGTGGATCGACGGGGAACTCCTCGGTGAGCGTGTAGCTCTCGAAGTCCTGGGTGATGGGCAGGTTCTTCAATGCGCGACCACGGATGGTGCCAGTCAGGCCATCCGGAGAGGTGGCTTTGAAGGCACCGGCGCTGACCTTGGCATCCGAGGCGACGACGAGTTCGCCCGCTTCATTGAATTGGGCGTCCATGGTGGCCTTCACCTTCGCGGTGGGCGGGATGAAGGACTCCCACTTCACGCCTTTGACGTCCTCGCTGACGACAAAGCCGTTCGCATCGACACTGCGGATGCGGAAGACCTGCTTGTCACCGGTCATGACGACGGTTTCCGCCGGAATGATCTGCAAAGCGGCAGGCTTGCCGGCTTTTGGAATGTCAGCCTCGGGCGCGGCGTCCACCTTGATGCCGGAGTTCGGAATCGGGAAGCAGTAGAACTGCTTCGTGGTGGTCACGTAAAGCTGGCCGTCACAGACGCTGGGCGCGCCGAGGCAATCGCCGTCGAGTTTGATTTCCTGCACGATCTCCGCGTCCTTTTCGCCGGGCTTTAGCACGACGAGCTTGCCTTCCATCATCGGGCAGTAAAGCAGGCCATCGACATAGATTGGAGAGGAGTGCAGGTTGGCGTTGCTGAGCTTCTTTTTCCAGAGTTCCGCGCCGGTTTCCGCGTTGATGGCGTACAGTTCCGCGCCGTCGGTCATCTGATAAACAACATCGCCCACGACCACGGGTGAACTGCTGGTGGCGGACAAGGGCAGGCGCCACAGCTCGACGCTGGGCTCCAACACGGCGCTTTCGATGTCAGTCGGCTCGTTGAGTTTTTCCGGCAGCTTGATGCAGACGAGGCGGCCTTTTTCCGTGGTGTCGATGTTTTCGTCACCATGAATGGCGATCAGCTTGTTGCCCTTGTGAATCACGACGGAGGCGTTCACGCCGTTTTTGCAGATGGGCATCTTCCAGTAAGCCTTGCCGTTGCGGGCGTTCACACAGACGATGTGGCCGCAGCCGGTGGCGTAGTAAGCCACGCGCTTGCCATCACGAGTTTCCAGCACGGGGGTGGAGAAGGAACTGTCCACCGGGGGCACCACACCAGGGCGGGACCACCAGACAAGTTCACCGGTTTTTTTGTCGAAACCGTAGATGCGGTCGGCGGCCGGGCCGTCAGCCCCCCAGTTTGAGTAGATGAAATGAGTCAGGACGAATTCGCCTTCAATGACCGGGCTGCCCACGCGGGCATTGGGGAAGGTCATGCGTCCAAAGTCTTCCATCAGTGGAATCTCGAAGACCTTCGTGCCATCGAGTTCGTAGCAGAGGAACACACCGGCGTTGCTGACGAGGTAAACGCGTTTGGTCTCGGGATCGACAGTGGGTGCGCCGATGGAGTAGCGGTTGTAGATCGAGTCGCTGAGATAGTCGGGGATCTCATGCTCCCAGATTTTCTTTCCGGTTTTCGCGTCCAGGCAGGTCAGCAGCTCAATGAGGTCGGTGGTTTCACCTTTGTAGCCCCAGAGAAGGACCTTGCCATCAAAGATCACCGGCGTGCCACGTCCGCGGGCGGCATAGGTCCAGGCGGGAGTGTCGGAGAGTTTTCCTGCGTCGGTGTAATGCTCCAAGCTCACGCCGTTTTGCAGCGGACCTCGCCAGTTGGTCCATTCATTCGCTTGGGAGATTCCTGTCAGGGCCAGGGTGGCGGCAAACAAACAGCCGAAGGAGGGGCGGGGGCGGTGATGCATGGTTTGGAGGGAAAGTTGGAAACGAAACATCGTGAGCACGCGACGCGCATCAATGCGATTTTCGTACCTTTCGCAGGGGAGGCGACGCTGCCGTCAATGGGGGGATGGGCAAAACGACCTGCGCACAGGTCATCTTGCAGCCACCACAGATGAAGCCATCATTCTCACGCTGCACCATCCAACGCTACAACGCGGGCGGCCGTTTACGCCTTCATGCCTTCCTGGCGGAGGAAATTCTCCACCCAGGTGATGTCGTACTGGCCGTTCTGGAAGTCGGAGGTGGTCAGGATCTGGCTTTGCAGCGGGATCGTGGTCTTGATGCCCTCCACGGTGAACTCGCCCAGCGCACGACGCATGCGGCGGATGGCGATGTCGCGCGTGGCACCGGTGACGATGAGCTTGGCGATCATCGAGTCATAATACGGCGGCACGGAGTAGCCGGAATAGACGTGGGTATCGACGCGCACACCACGCCCGCCGGAAGTGTACCACAGATTGATCTTGCCGGGGCTGGGCGCGAAGTTGCGAGAAGGATCCTCAGCATTGATGCGGCACTCGATCGAATGCCCGCGCGGCAGAGCGTCGATGACGTGCTCGCTGAGCGGCAGACCAGCGGCGATGCGGATCTGCTCCTTGATCAAGTCGCAGCCATAGACTTCCTCAGTGATTGGATGCTCCACCTGGATGCGGGTGTTCATCTCCATGAAATAGAAGTTCTCACACTTATTATCGACGAGGAACTCGATGGTGCCGCAGTTCTCGTAGCCGATCTCCTTGCAAAGCTTCACCGTGGCGTCGCCCATGCGTTTGCGCATTTCGGGCGTGATTTTCGGCGAGGGACACTCCTCAATGATCTTCTGATTGCGGCGCTGCATGGAGCAATCGCGCTCACCGAGGTGTACGACGTTGCCATGGGAGTCCGCGACGACTTGAAACTCGATGTGATGCGGTTTCTCGACGAGTTTTTCCATGTACATGGAACCGTCACCGAAGCATTTCATCGCTTCCAGGGAAGCGGCTTGGAAGCTGGAACCCAGCGTGGCCTCATTGAGCACCGGGCGCATGCCGCGTCCGCCGCCACCGGCGCTGGCCTTGACCATGACCGGGTAACCAATCTTGCGCGCCCACTCCAGAGCCTCTTCCTCGGTGTGAATGATACCGTCAGAACCGGGGGTGATCGGCATGCCGGCTTTCAGGGCCGTTTCACGCGCCACGTTCTTGTCGCCCATCATGCTGATGACGCGGGCGGACGGTCCGATGAACTTGATTTTACACTTTTCGCACACCTCGGCGAACTCGGCCTTCTCAGAGAGGAATCCGTAGCCTGGGTGAATGGCATCGACATTGGCAATCTCCGCCGCGCTGATGATGCGGCTGATTTTCAGGTAACTTTCACTGCTCGGGCCGGGTCCGATGCAGATGGCCTCGTCGGCGAGGTGTACGTGCATCGAATCGACATCGGCCTCGGAATAAACGGCGACAGTTTTGACATCGAGTTCCTTGCAGGCACGGATGACACGAAGGGCGATTTCACCACGATTGGCGACGAGAACTTTTTTGAACATCAGAGCAAAGGGCTAGGGGCGGAGAGCAAAAGGGGAGAAGGCATGGGACAGAGGCGGCGGCAAACAGGCAAAGCGCGAAACTCTTCGCTCTTCGCCCTCAGCCCTACGCCTTGAGTTCGAACAGCGGCTGGCCGTACTGGACGGGCTTGCCGTCTTCGACGAGCACGCGGGCGATGGTGCCCCGGGCCTCGGCCTTGATCTCGTTCATGACCTTCATGGCCTCGATGATGCAGACGTTGCTGTTTTCATCCACCACGTCGCCGATGTTGGCAAAAGCCTTCTCACCCGGCGCCGCGCTGCGGTAGAAAGTGCCGACCATCGGGGAATTGATCGTGGGGCCAACAGGATCGTTGGCAGCCGAAGCGGCGGGCGCGGCCACAGGCGCAGGTGCGCTGACCGGAGCATGGGCCATGGCTGCCGGTGCGGCGGAAACTGTCCCGTGAGCGGCCACGGGCATGGATTGAAGCAGTTCTTTGACCGTGTTGAGATCAGAACCCCGGCGGAGTTCCAGTTTGGAGCCTTTTTGCTCGCTGTGGAAATAGGTCAGGTCATTCTCGGCCATCAATCCGACGATTTCACGGATTTGCTTCAAATCGTAGGTGCAGGCGGAGGCTGCGGTGGCAGGAGAGACCGGTTTGGTGGTGGTGCGTTTGGCCATGTCGGGGAGAGAGTGTGTCTGAAGACGCCCCGATACTACAAACTCCCCCGCCTGTGGCAACCATAAAGGCGGTCTTAACTTTCAACGCTGCCATCAAGCTTTTTCACTCAAGGCACCCGCGGAAACTTGGAAAAGTCTGGTTTCCTCTTCTCCACGAAGGCGTTTTTGCCTTCTTTGCCCTCTTCGCTCATGTAATAGAGCAGGGTCGCGTTCCCGGCGAGATCGAGCAGGCCCATCTGGCCGTCGCAATCGGCGTTGAGGGCGGATTTGAGGCAGCGCAGGGCCAGCGGCGAGTGCTGGAGCATCTCGCGGCACCATTTGAGGGTTTCCTCTTCGAGCTGGTCGAGCGGGACGACGGTGTTCACCAGTCCCATGTCCAAAGCCTGCTTGGCATCATACTGGCGGCAGAGATACCAAATCTCCCGCGCCTTTTTCTGGCCGACAATGCGGGCGAGGTAGCTGGAACCGAGGCCGCCGTCGAAACTGCCGACTTTCGGGCCGGTCTGGCCAAAACGGGCGTTATCCGCCGCGATGGTCAAATCACACACGACATGCAGCACATGCCCGCCGCCGATGGCGTAACCGGCCACCATCGCCACAACCGGTTTCGGGATCGTGCGAATCTTCCGCTGCACGTCGAGGATGTTCAGGCGCGGAACGCCGTCTTCACCGATGTAACCAGCGTCGCCACGCACTTTCTGGTCCCCGCCGGAGCAGAAGGCCAGCGGGCCCTCCCCGCAGAGGATGATGACGCCCACTTCCCGGTCCTCATGCACGATCTCAAACGCCTGCAGCATCTCCTTCACCGTTAGCGGTCGGAAGGCGTTGCGTACTTTCGGACGGTTGATGGTGATCTTGGCGATGCCATCGCTGGTTTTTTCCAGCTTGATGTCGGTGAAGGTCTTGATGGTCTGCCACATGAGGAGGAGGTGGTTTACGGTTGATGACGATGGTTGACTGTTGTTGACGGTGGTTTGGGCAACAATCGTAAACAACCGTCAACCATGTAAACGACCGTCAACTCACGCGAAGCTGGTAAAGCTCCGCAGTTCCGCGATACGCGCCGCGATATCGGCAAGGGACACGGTTTGCAGCTTGTGCGTGCTGAAGGCCTCGCAGGTGTAACTGGCGGTGACGCTGCCGTGGACGACGGCGGTCTTGAGGTCTTCAAAGGTGGGCTTGGTCTTGCCGTTGGCGGCCAGCCAGCCGGACAAACCGCCGAGGAAGCTGTCACCAGCGCCAGTGGGGTCAAACACGCTGTGCAGCGGGTAGGCGGAACAGGAGAAGAAGTCCTCCTTGTTCTCGCCAAACAGGAAGCTGCCGTGCTCGCCACGCTTCACGATGACAAAACGCGGTCCTTTGGCCTGCAAGCGGCGTCCGGCATCAACCAGGTTGGTCGTGCCAGCGAATTCCTTGGCCTCGCCATCGTTGATAACGAGCAGGTCGATGCGCTTGAGCACGTCATGCAGACGCTCGTTGGCGATGTTGATCCAGAGATCCATCGTGTCTGCGGTGACGAAGTCGGCCTGAATCTGGTCGAGCATCTGCATCTGGTTGTCCGGGCTCATGTTCGCGGCCACGGCCACCTTGGCCTGCCTGGCGGCCTCGGGGAGCTTGGGCTGCCAGTTTTCGAGGACATTGAGCGCCACCTTGTGCGTGGTGCGGCTGTTCATGTCATCGTGATACTCGCCGCTCCAGGTGAAGGACTCGCCGCTGCTGCGCTCCAGGCCATCCAGCGTGATGCCGCGCGCGGCCAGCATGTCGAGGTGCGGCTTCGGGAAATCATGACCGATGACACCGACGAGATGGATCGGCTGGCAGAAGATGCTGGCGGCCAGGGCCGCGTAGCTGGCGGAACCGCCGAGCAGATTTTCCTGAGCGTCCTGCGGGGTTTTGACATTATCGAGAGCGACGGTTCCGGCGATGACTACAGACATGAGAGGTGTGTGGGGAGTGGGAGCAGTTGATTCTTGCCTAGCGCACGGGGAACCTATAACGGTACTGGCAGGCGCGGGGAGCGCGGAGTATCCATTCCGCCCCTGCCGTGTCAAATGCCACTCCGCACCCAAATTCATGCGTCTCAGCCTCATCTTCATCATGCTGATCCTGCTGCCCGTGGCGACAGGCGCGCATGCGTGGCTGTTTTGCCGGGAGAATCTGCCGAGCCTGACCCAGGAGGCCTTGGACCGGCTCCGCGAGGCCGGTGTGCGTGATCCTGTGGTCGATGTGCGTTTTTTTGACCTCGCCATCACGGGAGAGGCCGCCAGTCCAGCCGCCCGCGAGAAGGCGCTGGCCGCGATCCGGGCGCTCGTGCCGCTGCGTCTGCTCCCTGGCGCGGACCGCCTGCATGTCATGGCTAGTTTGCAGGCGCGACTGGAGAAAGACACTCTTTTCCTCAGCGGCTGGCTGCCCGAGGAAGAGGAGACAAGCAACGTGCGCCAGATCCTCGCCGAGCTGCGCCCCGACCTGCGCATTGAAGCTGAGGAACTGCGCTCCGCGCCCGAAGTGCGCTGGCCGGAAGGCCTCAAACTGCCGCTCACCGCAGGCAGCCCGCTGCTCAAGCCCATCGTGGAAAAGCTGCGCGTGCCCGCCGAGCTGCGCATCAGCGCCAAGGGCGAGTCCATCGTGCTCTCCGGCCTGCTGCCTGCCACGGAGATCAAAGAGGAAATCGTCGCCGCTCTCGCTGAGGTGGCCGGAGCACGGGTGGTGGACCCCTCCGCGCTCAAGGCCAGCCCACATGTGATGCCCGCTGATTTTGCCAAGCCAGGGCCGCTCGCCGCTTTTGCTCGCGAGTTTTTCGCGCAGCCACCGCCGCGCTCCTTCGAGATCGGCACGGACGGCGTGCCGCATCTGGAAGGGCTGGCGACACGTCAGATGGAAAGCGCGTGGCTGACCCTCCTGCGGCCCGTCACCGGTGCTGCCAAGGTGAATGCCCGGCTCACGCTGTTGCCTTCCGCGTATCATTTCCCCGGCTATCAATCGCAGACCGCGCTGCCGCCGGAAGTTCTCAATCCCGTGCGTGAGGCCGTCAAAACGCTGCAGCTTGAATTCGAGACTGGCTCCTCGCGGCTCACGGCAGAGCAGCAGACCAGCCTTGCTGTGCTCGCCCCGGTCCTGCTGGCCGCCGGACCCGCGCTGCGACTCGTCATTGGTGCGCATCCCGATCCCGCCGGGCCGGTGAGCGTTGAAAAAAACATCGGCCTGGCGCGTGCGGAGGCCGTGCTCTCGTTTCTCGTCGAGCAGGGCGTCCCCGCCGGGGACATCAGCGCCGTCGTCTTCGATCCTGTCCCTGCTGGCCCGTCCGCTACTGGTATCCGCCCCCGCAGCGTCGAAATTCTCGTCAAATAGCCCCTCATGAAGCTCGATCTCGAATCCCTCTCCGCCGAGCCACTGGTGTACATGCTCATGCACAGCGGCGCATTCGTGGCTGTGCTCGGGGCGGTTTTTTTCATCATCGGCCTGCTTTTCGGCTACGCCACCTGGGGCCGCTACAAGCGCCAGACCCGTGAGCTACGCGGCGAGGCCGCTTCCATGAAGGATGAGATCGCCCAGTTGAAGCGAAGGGTCGGAGATCATTCCATCAAATCCGGCCCTGCGGTCATGTTTGCCACCGAGACCATCCACATGCCGCGCAAAGAGAGCGAGACACCCGCTGCGGCCGCGCCCGACGTTGCCGCGCCGGAGTTCGCCCTCCCCCAGACCTCCGCCACGCCCGCAAAAAATGGCGCTCGAAACCCGCGTGACAACGTGATCTCGGTCAAAACACCCGGCAACGACGAGACTAAGTCCACCGTACTGCCTGACAGCGCTCCCCTCAATATCGAAGGCACTCCACCGCCCCCGGCTCGTATTGCCTCCCCGCTAGCCTCCATCATCGCCACAGCGTCACCAGAACCGTCCGCTGCCGAATCCCCAACCGCCGCCAACGGTCTCGTGCCACCGGATTCCATCCCCGCTTTCACCGAGCTACCAGCCATCCCGCATTTGCCCCTCGTCGGCGCCTCAGAAGTCGATCCCAAGCTCGGCCTCGTGTATAAAACGCGCCCGTCCCCTTGCGATGATCTTACCGCGCTCAAAGGCATCTCCAAGATCCTCGAAGAACGTCTTCACGCCCTCGGCATCTACACTTACTCCCAAATCGCCGCCTGGAACGACGACCACATCCGCGAGTTCTCCGTCCGCCTCGCCTTCAGAGACCGCATCCAGCGCGAACAGTGGGTCGAGCAGGCACGGCAACTGACCCTGAAGCAGCCAGCCGCCTTAGCGGCCTGAAAAACAAAGAAGGATGCGACCGCACTACGCGCCCCCCCTGCCCTTCCGTGTATTCTTTCGCAGCGATCACTCGCCGTCAGAATCAGCCATTGCTTTCTGCCGCAGGCGGTTCCTCGGCAGAAGCCTCAGTCGTCCCTGATGCGGCAGTGTTCTTGGCCTCCTCTTTGCGTAGCTTCTTGGCCTCTTTGGCCGCTTTCTTGGCCTGTTCGCGCTTCCGTTTCTCGAAACTGTAATTGGGGGTCGCCATGGTAAAAACCACCCCTAGCACCGCTGGTGGGAAAACACTCCTGGAAAAATCGAAAAGTTCTTCCCCCCTCTCTCTTTCCCCTCATTTCTTCCGGCAAAAAGCGACTGTTCTTTACGAATCAGCGAGTGACCGGGACAAAACCACCTTGGGTGATCACCTCCCTGCCTCGGGCGCTGGCGCAGAAATCAACAAAGGCGCGGATCTCTCCCTGCGGCTCGCCATTGAGGTAGAGAAACGTGGGCCGTGAAAGGGGGTAATCCTTCACATGGGCCGGATCAGGCCAGGCACGGTCCACGCTGACGATTTTGATGTTCTTCTCGTTGGCAAAAGCATGACCCACATAACCAATGCCACGGACATTCGCAGCCACCTCCGCGGCGATCTGCTCGTTGCCGGCCATTTTTTGGGTGTTCACGCCATACCGGCGGTCCTTCATCGCCATCCAGGAAAAATCACGGTAGGTGCCGGAGGAGGAATTGCGTGTGTAAACGGAGATCGGACCCGCTGGAGCGTCGATCTCACTCCAGTCGATGACATCTCCGCAAAAGACCTGCATGAGCTGCTTTTTGCTCATGGCAGTCACCGGGTTGTTCTTGTGAACGATCACGCAGATCATGTCCCAGGCGAACTCGATCTCGTGCAGCTTCACGCCTTTGCTGCGGCAGAGAGTGCGTTCGTCAGCCTTGATCTTCCGGGAGGACATCGCGATGTCAGCCGTCCCGGCGGCCAGACTGCTGAAGCCCGTGGAAGACCCCTCCGCGCCGATGTCGAAGCTGGCCTTGCCTCCCTGGCGCTTGTAGGCCTCCGCCAGCGAGGTCATCAACTTCGCCCCGAGAGTGTCCGAGCCACGAATGCGAAGAGTCGTCTGCGCCTGAAGCGCTGCGGCCTGAAAAACGAGAATAGCTATAAGATGGTAAAAGAAGCATTTCATGAAGGCAATTTGTGTGACAATTCCGTCAAACTCCACGCTCCGCAAGGCCCGCCAAACACCAAGTCTTCTCAATGCCGCCCCCGAACCACGCCCCTCAGCGCAAATTCGTCATTCTTGCCGCCTCCCCTGCCCCGACCGCCTCCTGACAACGCACACCAGATCAAGGACGAGTTCGAGCAGGAGAACGAGAACGATCCTGCCGCTCCCGCCTTGACCTTCTTGACCCCGCCTTGAACGGCGCAGCCGACTTGACCTTCCCTTGACCCACGATTCCCCCCTCGCTACCTGCGACCATGCCCCGCAACTACACGCTGCATCACGCTCCCGACTCCGCCCCCCGCATCGACTACAAAGCGGAGCTGAACGAGCAGCAGTACGCCGCCGTCACGAGTCCGCCGGGGCAGGCGCTGGTCATTGCAGGCGCAGGATCGGGCAAGACGCGCACGCTGACCTATCGTGTCGCGTGGTTGTTGGACAACGGCATCCTGCCGGAGTCGATCCTGCTGCTCACCTTCACCAACAAAGCCGCGCGCGAGATGCTGGAGCGCGTGCAGGCGCTCGTCACCACGGACACCACGCGTCTCTGGGGCGGCACCTTCCATTCCATCGGCAATCGCATCCTGCGCTACAACGCCGAACGCCTCGGCTACCGCAAAGGCTTCTCCATCATGGACCGCGAGGATCAGAAGGACCTCATGGAGACCGTCATCGGCGCGAGCGGCATCGACGTCACCAGCTACAAGTTCCCCAAGGCCGAAGTCCTCGGCGACATCTACTCGCTGGCCGACAACACGCTCACCAAGCTCCCGGAGATCATCACCTCGCGTTATCCTTACTTTGAGCAAGTCGCCGAGGGCATCCTGAAGCTGCGCAAGCTCTACCAGGACAAGAAACGCGAGACCAACTGCATGGACTTCGACGATTTGCTGTCGCTCACCGTGCAGCTCTTGGAAGAAAATGACGACCTGCTGGAGCGCTACCGCCGCCAGTTCGAGTTCATCCTCGTCGATGAGTATCAGGACACCAACAGCCTCCAGTGCCGCTTCATCGAGCTGCTCACCGGCCCGCAGGGCAATCTCACCGTCGTGGGCGATGACGCGCAGTCCATCTACTCCTGGCGCGGAGCCGATGTCTCGAACATCCTCAACTTCGAGGAACACTGGCCCCGCGCCCGCACGCACAAGATCGAGATCAACTACCGCAGCGTCCCCGAGGTGCTGAACCTCGCCAATGCCGCCATCGCGATGAATCGCGGCCAGGTGCCGAAGACCCTGCGCCCCGCCCGCGAGTCCAGCGGCACGCTGCCCGCCCTCGTCGCGCTCGATTCCTCCTCCGCGCAGGCCGCCTTTGTCGCGCAGCGCATCTTGGAGTTGCAGGACGAGCACGGCCTCGACCTCAACGACATCGCCATCCTCTACCGCGCCCACTTCCACAGCATGGAGGTGCAGATGGAACTCACCCAGCGCGGCATTCCGTTTCAGATCACCAGCGGCTTGCGCTTCTTCGAGCAGGCGCATGTCAAAGACGTCGCCGCCTTCATGAAGTTCGCCGTGAACCGCCAGGACGAAGTCAGTTTCATGCGCATGGTCCGCCTCATCCCCGGCATCGGCAACGCCAGCGCCGTCAAACTCTGGACCGACTGGCTCAAAAGCGACGCCGCCAAGTCCGAAGCCATGCCCACCAGCTTTTCCGAAATTCTGCTGCCGCTCAAAGTGCCCAAGAAGGCCAAGGAAACCTGGGATCAGTTCGCCTACGTGCTCGATGAAATGATCGGAGCCGAAGGCCGGCCCGCCGCCCCAGCCCTGATGATCCGCAGCATCGTCGAAGGCGTGTACGAGGACTACATGAAGACCAAGTTCAAAAACTACGAGCAGCGCCAGCAGGACCTCGAACAGCTCAGCAACTTCAGCGACCGCTTCACCGATCCGCTCGAATTCCTCAGCCAGCTTTCCCTGCTCAGCGGCGTCGATACCGACAACAAACCCGACCAGCAGCAGCAAGACCGCGACGCCGTCACCCTCACCACCGGCCATCAAGCCAAAGGACTCGAATGGAAAGTCGTCTTCGCCATCTGGCTCGCCGACGGCATGTTCCCCCACAAACGCGCCATTGATGAAGGCGGCGACACCGCCCTCGAAGAAGAACGCCGCCTCTTCTACGTCACCGTCACCAGAGCCAAAGACGAACTCTACCTCACCTACCCCGTCATCAACCATCAGGCGAGAGACGGCGACATCATGATGCGCCCGAGCCGCTTCATCACCGATCTGCCGAAGGATCTGGTCGAGGTGTGGAATGTGAAGAGCGGGTGGTAGGGCGGAGCCGCAGGCAATCCTACTCGTCCTCGATTCTGGCGCTCCATTTCAAGTTTCAGGTTCCAAGTTTCAAGACGTGACATGCGCAAGGAGCCGCACTTGCCGAGTGCCGCCCTCATGGCATTCTTGGCGCATTATGATCGCCGAGACACTCCCCGCCCTCACGGGCATGAGCATCGAAGACAAATGGACCCTCGCCGTCGAGCTGTGGGACGAGGTCAGCGAGCGTCAGCATGAGTTGCCGACCAATCAGGCCATCCTCGACGTGGTCGAACAGCGCTTCGCCGACTACGAGCGCGATCCCAGCACCGCGATGACGCTCGAAGAGTTCAAACGCAAGCGCCGCTTACCTTGATTTGCCCCAGCATGGACGACAATTTAATCCAACGGGTTCAGGAGCTTCAAGAATTGGGATTACCGGTTTCCGTGGCTGATGCTTGGCGTTCCAAAAGGCCCGGAGGCCCAGCAGACCAATTTGAGATGATGATTGAGTGTGGATCATGCGGTCTGAAGGGTTGGGTTCTTCTCCGAGAGTTTGGAGACGGAGAATTCGCATGTCCTTGCGGAGTAGTGCTGCCGCTTGAGCTACGACGCGAAATTGGACTCGATTTGATTCGAATGTTGGTGGGCTCGCCAACTGTTCGCACTCGTCGCGTCAACAATTCCTCTGAGAGGATATGACCTCCCGCAATGATTGATACAGCGCCCTGCACGCTCAATACACCAGCACAAGAACAGCAGACTGCTCCACGTCCCTGATCACGTCCTCAAACTTGCGGTCATTCGTGTTCGCTTCTTTGAGCTTGGCGGCCACTTCTGGCACTGACTCAAGAAAGCTGAGCAGATAACTGCTTTTCACGGCATAGCTCACATTTTCCGCCAGAGTGCCTGTAGTCGCGATAGCAGCCTTCTGACTCAGCTTCGCCACCACGACACCGATCACGTTGCCGCGCTCATCCACCAGTGCCCCACCGGAGTTTCCCGGCTGAACAGGCACGCTGATCTGAAAATGCCGCGCATCATCCTGAATGCCAGCAAGGCTGGCAATTTCTCCTTTGGCGAGCTTCGGCGAGTAACCTTGCAAACCGACATTGGGAAAACCCACCGTGGCGGCGGTCGATCCAAGACGCACGCCCCGGCTCGACGTGACAGCAAGAGAAGTAAATCCCCCTTCCACCTTGAGCAACGCAAGGTCATTAGCGCGGTCCACCTTGACGACTTTGGCTGGAATCGCTCCGCTGACAGTCAACACGCGCACTGCCGCACCTTCATCCGCAACATGCCTGTTGGTGATGAGGTAGCCGTCATTGGTGATAAAGAAGCCGGTTCCGGTAGATTCAGGGCGCGATTCTGCAACGTCCCCACGCGTGATTGAGCTGCTACTTGCCCCACCTTTCCGTGGCGTGAAATCACGGGCCAATCGCTGACCTTCCGCAAGTTGACTTGGGGCCAGGACGCCTTCCAGCATTGTTGCGTATCTCCTTGATGTTTCATTGCCTTGAGCAGCGGCTAGCAAAAGCCACTTATAGGACATGACCTCATCTTTTGGGACCCCTCTCCCTTCATGATACATGGCTCCAATGCTGTGCTGTGCGCCACTAAGCCCGAGTTCCGCAGCCTTCATAAACCATCTAACCGCTTCCACGTCATTTTTTGGCACGCCTTCTCCTTTGAGGAACATTGCGCCTAATTGATATTGCGATCCCGAGTAGCCGCATTCTGCGGATTTGCGAATCCAACCGAGTGCTTCAGCTTCATCTTTGGCAACTCCATAGCCATCGAGATACGCTATTCCGACATTGTATTGCGCTTCGAGGTGCCCCTGTTGGGCAGCCATCAGCCACCACTTAAATGCGCTCACTTTACTGTTCGGCACGTTTTCATACTCATTGTACATTCCTCCGAGGGCATACTGAGCTTCTGCATGCCCGTTCTCGGCAGCCATCAGCCACCATTTTATTGCCTGAGCCCCGTCCACTGGCACGCCAATGCCGTAGTGGTAGATGTCACCAAGAGACTTTTGACAATCAACATCGCCTTGCGAGGCTGCCTTCAGATACCACTTTACCGCTTCAGCCCTATCTTTGGGTATTCCCAAACCCTCAGAGTAAATCAGAGCGAGCGTATGTTGCGCATCAACAAATCCCTGTTCGGCAGATTTGACAAGCCACAGCACCGCTTCGGCTGGATTTTTCGCAACGCCATCACCACTTAGGTAACAATGGCCTATGCTGTTTTGAGCTGCAACGTGGCCTTGATTGGCCGCTTTTAAATGCCACTCAAACCGTTTGCTTTGATCCCTGGGAACATCCTGTCCCAATATGTACATGCCGCCAAGCTGGAACTGCGCCTCAGCATCGCCCTGCTCGGCCTTGGCGCGTAGCGCATCGGCTGCCGTTTCAGGCACGGGTTGCTGATTGCTCCCAACTTGCTTTCCCTTGGAGCAATCGGCCAAAACTGAGATCAAGAAGATGGAAAATAGTGGTGCGCAGCGGAAAGTTCCCATAATCGACCATAGGATGAGCTTCGGCGTCTTTCAATGGCAGAGACTCGACATCGAGTCCCAAACCGCCGACACGATCACCACCGTCCTTTTCATCGGCCACCAGTCCCCCAACCTCACCCAAGTCCGCCACACCTTCCGCCGCCAAGGCTCCGCATGGACGCTCCTGCGGCGGGAGGCAGGCCCGGAGATCAGGATTTGAACTGAATTCCTCTGTGCCTCTCCGTGCCCTCGGTGGTTGATCCGAAATTCCCTGCCGCCCGAACCGTTGATTTCACCACAGAGACCACGGAGGAACACAGAGACCTGAAAAATCATTTCTCTTCCGTGGCGGGATGCAGGTTCTCCAGCGTCACCTGGGCCAGCAAGTCATCCAGACTCGGACGCTTCGACAGCGGCTGGGTGATCCGACGCAG
>Ga0209573_1001716_pt1 | contig 31727 bp, 27 predicted proteins | sample TNRBio252014_DNA_FD_185870 | JGI IMG/M metagenome (GOLD analysis project Ga0209573, IMG submission 185870) | Wastewater treatment Type I Accumulibacter community from EBPR Bioreactor in Madison, WI, USA - TNR Reactor_6/25/2014_ DNA (SPAdes)... | ecosystem: Engineered > Bioreactor > EBPR >...
TGATACTGCCCCTGCTTGGTAAATACGAAAAAACTCTGCCGCTACCAAAATCCATTGGTGAGCCGGTACTTAAAAAGAAGGCTTAAAAGGGACTGCCATGCGTACGCTGATTGTGACCCTCATTTCCCTCCTGGTAGCGGCTCCGGCGCTGGCTTCTTCCGCGGATACCAGGCATCCAAAACAGATGCATTGGGCATTCGACGGAGCCTTCGGCACGTTCGACCGCCAGTCGGCGCAACGCGGTCTGCAGGTGTACCGCGAAGTCTGCTCCTCCTGCCACAGCCTCAATCGTGTGGCATTCCGAAGCTTATCCGGCATCGGCTTTCCGGAGGCGGAGATCAAGGCGCTGGCCGCCGAATACACCGTCATGGATGGTCCGGGAGACGACGGAGAAATGTTCGAGCGCCCCGGCGCGCCTTCCGATAAATTCGTGCCTCCTTTTGCCAATGAGAAAGCGGCGCGTGCGGTCAATGGCGGTGCGTATCCGCCAGACCTCAGCCTTATTGTCAAAGCGCGGGAGGACGGCCCGGACTACGTTTATTCGATTCTCACCGGCTACATGAATGCACCCGAGGGCACGCATATCAGCGAAGGAATGCATTACAATCCGTATTTCCCGGGTGGGCAAATCGCCATGCCCGCGCCGCTTTCGGCGGATCAGGTGACCTATGCGGACGGTACTCCGGCCAGCGTAGACCAGATGGCAAAAGATGTGGTGAACTTCCTGCAATGGGTGGCCGAGCCGGAAATGGAAATGCGCAAGGCCATGGGTGTGAAGGTGCTGATCTTCCTCTTTATCACCACGGTTTTCCTCTATATCGCCAAGCGCCGCGTATGGCGTGATCTGCACTGATGGAGAGGGTGAGCGGGAGAGTGAACGATAAAATGTTCTAATTAACACCCACCTGTACCGACTCGCCATGATGGATATATCGACATTGATTCAGACCATACTTCTTGGCGCGGTCGAGGGGATCACTGAATTTCTGCCGGTTTCTTCCACCGGCCATTTGATCCTGCTGATCGATATTCTCGGATTTAAATCGCCCCCGGGCAAAACCTTTGAGGTTATCATACAGCTCGGTGCCATCCTGGCGGTCTGCTGGCTGTATCGCGCACGGCTGTGGCGGATGCTGCGCCATTTTCACGACGACTCCCACGCCCGGCATTTTGTGTTCGCGCTGGTCATTGCGTTCATTCCTTCCGGCATTGTGGGGGCAACGCTGCATAGCTACATCAAATCCGTGCTTTTTTCTCCGCTGGTCGTCTGCGTGATGCTGGTGGTGGGAGGCGTGCTGATTCTGGTCATTGAACGCTATAAGCCGACGCCCCGCATTGCCTCGGTGGACGATATCAGCCTGAGGCGCGCCTTTCTCATCGGCTGCTTTCAGTGCCTCTCGGTGGTGCCGGGCACCTCGCGTTCAGCGGCAACGATTATGGGCTCGCTCCTGCTGGGGCTGGAGCGAAAAGCGGCGGCGGAATTCTCCTTTTTCCTTGCGATTCCCACCATGCTGGGCGCCACCGCCTACGATACCTATAAAAACTATCACCAGATGACATGGGACGGAGCGGGCATCATTGCGCTGGGATTCGTCTGCGCGTTTGTTGCGGCCATGCTCTCGGTAAAATTGCTGGTGGGGTATATCAGCCGGCACGGGTTTGCGCCCTTTGCGGCCTACCGCATTATTCTGGGAGGACTGATGCTGGCTTACTTCCTCGTCTGAGCCAGGCTCTAAGCTCACTGGCGCGCAGCGCCTTCAGGGCAAACGCCCCCCCTATATAGACCGCCCCCCCGCTTCCCACGAGCAATGCCATGGCTGCATATTTCTTGATATGCCCATCATCTTCCAGCCAGGGGCGCAGTATCTCGCTGCCTCCCCACAAGACCACCATCATCGCCAGGGTAGACAGGGAGATTTTGAACAGAAAATGCTGCAGGTCGCGGTCAACGCGCAACATGCCTCGTTTTCGCAGGCACACGCCCAACGTTATGGCATTGAGCCACCCGGCCAGCGTGGTTGCCATGGCCAGACCGACATGCTGGAAAAACTGCATCAGAATCAGATTGCCGACAATATTCACCGTGACGGCCACCGAGGCGATGATAACCGGCGTTTTGGTGTTCTGAGCGGCGAAGAAAGAAGCGGCGAAAATTTTAATAAGCAGGAATGCGGGGAGGCCGCAAGAAAACGCCACCAGCGCCGGGTAGACGGCCAGGCGGTCTGCGTCGTTAAACTCGCCATGTTCAAACAACACGCGCACGATCGGGTCGGCAATGGTAATCAGCGCCCCTGCGGCGGGCAGGCCGAAAAACATTACCAGCATAATGGCCTGATTGGTGTCGCGCAGAGCCAGCGCGGTTTCGCCCCCGCGAATATGTTTGGACAAGGCGGGCAGGAGGGCGGTCGCCACCGCGATGCCGATCACGCCCAGCGGTAATTCGTAAACGCGCTCGGCGTAATAGAGGAAGGAAACGGCATCGTCGAATAACGAGGCGATCATCATGTCCACCATGGAATTAATCTGCACGACCCCTGCCCCCAGTGCCGCCGGGCCGATAATGATAAGCAGGCGCTTGACCTGCGGGGTCAGGCGTGGACGCTGAAACGTCGGCAGCGCGCCGATGCGGCGGCAGAAATAGGCGAGCCAGAGAAACTGTGCGATACCGGAGACAATCAGGCTCCAGGTCAGGGCATAGGCGGCTCCCAGGGCGTCTGAAAACAGGAGGGCGGCCAGAATCATGCACACATTGAGCAAAATGGGGGTGGCGGCGACGGCGGCGAATTTACCGAAACTATTGAGTATGCCCCCCAGAAGACACACCAGGGAGATAAAAATCAGGTAAGGGAAGCTGATGCGGGTCAGTTCCACCGTAAGGGAGAATTTTTCCGCGTTATCCTCAAAGCCCGGCGCCAGAAACCACATCAGATGGGGCATGAAGAGCATCGCAAGAGCCACCACCACGATTAAGACGGCGAGCAAATAAGAATAGGCTTCGGAGGCGAAACGCAACGCCACCGTCTCGCCCTCCGTTTTCAGCGTTCCGGCAAACATCGGAAGAAATGCGGAGTTGAAAGCGCCCTCGGCAAAAAGCCTGCGCATGAAGTTCGGCAATTTAAACGCCACGAAAAACGCATCCGTCTGCAGGCCTGCGCCGAGGTAAAAAGCGATCATGACATCGCGGATAAAGCCAAACACACGCGAAAGCATGGTCATGGCGGCAACGGTAGCGGAAGATTTGAGCAGGGACATAGATTGACACTTATATCCGTTACCGCTATCCCCTACCAAGGAGTTTTTTTGATGGATCTGTTGTTACCCCTTCTGCAAGTCGTCGGAGGGCTGGCCGTGCTGGTTGCGGGCGGCGAGTTTCTGGTGCGTGGCGCGGTAGCCAGCGCCAATGCGTTAGGGGTTTCACCACTGATTATCGGCCTGACCATTGTTTCGTTCGGCACCTCCGCGCCGGAAATGGTGATCAGCGTGCAGGCCATGCTGGGGGGGCACCCCGATATTGCGTTAGGCAACATTATCGGCAGCAACATCGCCAATATTCTGCTGATTCTGGGAGTGGCCGCGCTGATTTTCCCCATTTCCGTAGACAGTAAGCTGCTTTTACGGGAAATACCGCTGCTGCTCCTGGTTTCGGTGCTGCTCTTTGTGTTCTGTTACGACGGGACGGTGGCGCGCTATGAGGCGGGATTCTTCCTTTTCCTTCTGTTTTCCTACACGTTTCATATTTACCGTGTGTCCCGCAAAGGGCAGGAAGGGGCGCTGACGGAAGAAATAGAGGAGGAAACCCGTCTGGTCATGCCAGGATGGAAAGCGGCTCTTTATATTCTCGGCGGCCTGGCGCTGCTGGTTGCCGGATCGGATGTGCTGGTCAATGGCGCGGTGACGCTGGCGCGTAGTGCCGGAGTGTCCGAGGCGGTGATCGGCCTTACGATTCTGGCCATTGGTTCTTCGGCGCCGGAGCTGATTACCTCAGTGGTGGCGGCGCTGCGCAAACATGCCGATATTGCCCTGGGCAATGTGGTAGGCAGCAATTTATTCAATATTACCTGTATTGGCGGCGTCGCGGCGATGGTGCGCCCCATGGAGGTAGCGCCGCGTTTTCTTGACGCGGATCTGCCGGCCATGCTGGGAGTGACGCTGGTGCTGGCGGTCTTCATGCTGACCGGCCGGCGCGTGGTGCGTGCCGAAGGAGCGGCGCTGCTGGCGGGATATATTGCCTATACGGCCTGGCTGATGATGGATGCCGGCGCTTAAATACTAACCATGAGGTGCATGTGACGTTTCCCCTTCGATTTTTCCCGGCCAATACCCGTATTCCTTTCATGCGTTGGCGCTGGATATGGTTCTTCTTTTCCGCATCGCTGATGATTGCGGTGTTCGCCTTGTTCTTCAGCCGCGGCCTGACGCTGGGAATCGATTTTACAGGCGGGATGCTGATGGATATTCGCAGCGAACAGCCTGTAAAGCTGGCACCTTTGCGCGCTGCGCTGTCCGGAGGTGAATTCGGGGAGGTGGCGCTCCAGCATTTTGGCGACAAGCACGAGATTCTCCTTCGCATACAGGCGCGTGAGGGAGAAAATCAGGCGCAGAAAGTCGAACAGGTGAAAGAAAAACTGACCTCCATTCTGGGGCAGGGGCTTGATTTCCGCCAGATTGACTATGTCGGCCCTTCGGTGGGCAGGGAGCTGGTAGAGGCCGGATATATGTCGGTGGGGTTGTCGGTCATAGCGATTTTGTTTTATGTCTGGTTTCGTTTCGAGTGGCAGTTTGGGCTGGGCGCGATTCTTGCGCTGGTGCATGATGCAACGATGATGGTGGGGTTCTACCTGGTTACCGGCTTTGAGTTTGGCCTGACCTCGATTGCGGCGATACTCACCATTGTGGGGTATTCCATCAATGACTCCGTGGTGATTTACGACCGCATCCGCGAGAATATGCGCCGTTACAAACAGATGCCACTGGAGGAGCTGCTCAACCAGAGTATCAATGAAACGCTGTCGCGTACCGTACTGACGGCGGGCACGACGGCATTGGCGGCGCTGGCGCTAGTGTTGTTTGGAGGGCAGACCCTGCTTGGCTTTTCTTCCGCGCTTCTGTTTGGTGTGGTGTTTGGCACCTACTCTTCCATTTATATTTCCGCCCCGGTTCTGCTTTATCTTAATCTGCGGGAAGTCGGCGGGGCGAATTCTCCCGCGCCTGCGCGCTAGGCAGGATAGGCGATGCGCGTTGTTCGGGACTTCGCCTTCTTGCCGCCGGAATTAAAAGGCGGGGCGCTGGCCATTGGTAATTTCGACGGCCTGCATGTGGGGCACCGCGCCGTGCTGGCGGCGATGCGGGAGCGTGCGCAAACCGAAAACGTGCCCCCGTGCGTCATGACGTTTGAGCCGCATCCCCGGATGTTTTTTACCCCCGATCACCCGCCTTACCGCATCGAGCCGTTGCAACGCAAACTTCGCCGCCTGAAGCTGGCGGGAGTGAAGATCGTATATCTTCAGCGATTCAACGCCGCCCTCTCTTCTATGACGGCGGAAGCTTTTATCGGGGACATCCTTCAAAACAGGCTGGAAGTTGCTCATGTAATTACGGGGGAAGGCTTTGTATTCGGTCATAAACGCAGCGGCAACAGCGACCTGTTGCGCGCCGCCGCCGCGCAGGGGAGGTTTGGGTATACATCCGTACCCGAATTGCGCATCGGCGGGGAGGTGTGTTCTTCCTCCTCCATCCGCCGCCATCTGGCGGAGGGCGAAATGAGGCAGGCGGCGGCATTACTGGGGCGCGCTTATGAGATTACCGGACGGGTGCGGCATGGCGAAGCTCGCGGGCGCACCTTAGGGGCGCCGACGGCCAATCTGGGGCTACACGGTTTATTCCTGCCCCGGTACGGGGTGTATGCCGTGCGCTACCGGGTTTCGGACGGCTCCATGCAGGAATCCGGGCGCGAGTGGCAAGACGGCGTGGCGAATCTGGGGATCCGGCCAAGTTTCGGTGGCGGAGAGCCATCGCTGGAAGTGCATGGTTTTGACGAATCCCGCTCTCTCTATGGCCAGCGTCTGCGGGTACAGTTGCTGACCTTCCTGCGGGAAGAAAAAACCTTTGCCACGCCGGAAGCGTTGAAGGAGCAGATTATGCGTGACATCGCCCAGGCGAAAAAGGAGCTGGCATGAAGATAACACCTCAGCGACATGTGGTAAAAGGCCTGATACTGGCGGCGCTGATCATTGCCGCCGACCAGGGGAGCAAACTGGCGATGCTGGAGGCTTTTCAACAGATTCCGCCCCCTATTGAGGTCGCGCCCTTCTTCAACCTGACCCTGGTGATGAACCGGGGCATGAGTTTTGGGCTGCTTTCCGGGCTGGATGCGGTTTTTGTGATGATAGGGATCACACTGATCATTCTGAGCGCGGTGGTGGTCTGGTTATGGAGAACCCCCGATAGCTGGCTTGCGTGGCCGCTGGGACTGATTATAGGGGGAGCGACGGGCAATATCATCGACCGTTTCCGCTACGGGGCGGTGGTGGATTTTCTGGACGTTCACATCGGCGTCTATCACTGGCCCGCCTTCAATGTGGCAGACAGCGCGATTGTGGTGGGCGTCCTGTTGATTGTATGGCGGAGCTTGATTTTACACGATACGAGGACTATGTAATCTTCATGCGTTATGCGTCATATGTAGTAATGATCGCCCTGCTGGCAGGGTGTTCTCAGGGCGAGGTCAAGGAAAACCTCGGGCTGGTGCGTGAAGCGCCGGATGAATTTCGCGTGGTTTCCCGCCCTCCCTTAAGCGTGCCCAAGGAGTTTTATCTCACGCCTCCCACCCCCGGGGCGGAGCGGGCGTACGGATTAAGCGCCGAGGAGCAGGCGCGTGATCTGGTAACGGGCGGGCGCTCAGGGGAAGATGACACGCCGCTGCAACAACGCCAGGATGCATTGGCGGATACGGCGGCGCCGGTGGTTTCCAGCGCGCCGCTGGCCAGCAGCGCCGAAGAAAATTTCCTGAAACGCGCAGGCATTACGGAGGCCGATCCCGAGGTGCGCCAGAAGCTTTATCAGGAGCGAGCCGCCACCGCCGATGAAGAACCGGATATGATCGACCGGCTGCGCGGTGAAGGAGCCGGCGACCCGGTAGTGGACGCGCAGGCTGAAAAAGCACGACTGGAGAACAATAAAAAGAAAAACCAACCGGCCAATGCCGGGGAAGTTCCGGTCGTGGATCCCAAAGAAAAATCCACGTTAGAACGTCTTTTTGAATAATGATCAGAATCTTTCTTCTTCTGGGGACGGTGTTTCTCCTCTTTGCGCCCGGAGTCAGGGCGGAGGGGCTGAAAGCGGAAGGCTTCACGATGGAAAACGGGCTGCAGGTGCGGGTGGTGGAATATCACCGTGCGCCCGTGGTCACGCATATGATCTGGCTGAGAACGGGGGCGGCTGACGATCCTCCACGTCGTTCCGGCACGGCGCATTACCTGGAACATATGATGTTCAAGGGCACGCCCACGGTGCCCGATGGTGAATATACCAAGCGGATCGAGCGGCTGGGCGGGGAGCACAACGCCTTCACCGGCGCGGATTTTACCAGCTATTACGTTACCATCGCCAAGGAGCATCTGGCGGAAGTGATGGAGCTGGAAGCGGATCGGATGCAGCATCTCGCCCCAGACGGGTTTGACAGTGAACGCGAAGTGATTATCGAGGAACGTCGCAGCCGTATCGACAACCAGCCCGAAGCGTTGCTGGCGGAGAAAATGGCGGCCAAGCTCTTCGCGGGGCATCCGTATCACATCCCCATTATTGGCTGGAGGGAGGAAATGGCCAGGCTGAGCAAGGAAGACGTGATGGAATATTACCATACGCATTACCATGCGAATGCGGCGGTGTTGGTGCTGGTGGGGGATATCACCTTGCCCGAAGCGAAGGCGCTTGCGGAGAAATACTATGCGGACTGGAGCCCGGCAAATCTTCCGGGACGTAACTGGCCGGCTTATACGCCCCTGAAAAAAGCGGAGAAAGTCACCTTCTCACACCCGGAGGTGCGCCAAAGCGAGTGGGCACGCGATTATCCCGCGGCCAGTCTGGTGTGGGGGCAGAAGAAAACCACCTTTGCTCTTATGCTGCTTGCCGATCTGGTGGGGGGCGGACGCACGGGGTGGCTCTATCAACGGCTGGTCGTGGAGCGCAAGCTGGCGGTGGCGGCGAACGCCTCCTATAGCCCCTTTAGCGTGGGGCCGGCTACGTTTGGCATGTCGCTGGTGCCCGCCAAAGACGTCACGCTGGCAACCCTGGAGGCGGCGTATCAGGAGGAGTTGCAGGCGTTTCTTGCAAAACCCATTGCCCCGCGTGATCTGGAGCGGGTGAAAAACAGCCTCAAGGCGGCGGCTATTTATGTGCGCGACGGATTGCAGGGGCAGTCCTATATACTGGGGCAACTCCTGATGCTGGGGTTCGATGAGACGTTTTTTACCGACTGGACAAAGAATATCGATGCGGTAACGGCGGACGACATTAAAGCGGCGGCCAGAGCGACGCTGCAGGACAGCCGCGCCGTCACGGGCTGGCTGCTACCGGGCAAAACAGCAGGAGCGACGCCATGAGCGGTATGTGGCGTATAGGCTGGGTGCTGGTGTTGCTGGTGATGTTGCCCGCGACGGCGCGTGCATTGCAGCCGGTGGAGGTCACCAGCGAAGAAAACGTGACGGCCTGGCTGGTGGAAGACCATACGGTGCCCGCTTTTTCCCTGAATGTGCGCCTGCGTCATGCGGGCAGCGCCAACGACCCGGCGGGCAAGGAAGGCCTCGCCTCTTTGACGGCGGCGCTGTTGAAGGAAGGGGCGGGGGAGCGGGATTCCGCGGCGTTTCATGATGCCCTCGATTTTTATGCCATACGCCTCAGCGCGGATGTCTCGCGTGACGATATGAATATTTCGCTTACCAGCCTGTCCGAACATGCGGACATGGCCTTCTCTCTGTTGCACGATATGCTGGCCGACCCTCATTTTGCCCAGCCGGATGTGGAGCGTTTGAAGTCCCAGCAACAGGCGGCGTTATTGCAGGCGCAGGGCGATGCTGGCTATCAGGCGCAGAAAGCGTTTTACGAAACGGCATTTGCGGGACACGCCTATGCCAAACCCCAGGAGGGCACGGCGGAAACCATTGCGGCTATCGGCGTGGGGGATGTGCTGGCGTACAAGGCCTCCCATCTTAAACGCGGGGAAATGACGTTTTCCGTGACGGGCGATCTCAGCGCGGCGCGATTGAAAGAATTGCTGGAAAAATATATGGATCCCCTCCCCGAGGGAGAAAGCCTGTCCCCGGAGCTGGATACGGTTACCCCCGCGCTGGCGCAGGAAAAAGCGATCCGGGTCGATGTACCGCAAACGGTGGTGTATTTTGCCCTGCCCGGCATCAAGCGGGAGGACGCCTCTTATTATGTGGCCTATATCATGAACCATCTGTTTGGCGGCAGCGGACTTTCCTCCCGGCTTGCACTGGAAATCCGCGAGAAAAGAGGGCTGGCTTATTACGCCACCAGCGACCTGGCGGATTATGACAAGGCGGCGCTGCTGGTGGGTTCCTTTGCCACGCGCAACGATCAGGCAGCGCAGGCCATCGCCGCCTTGAAAGAAGTGGTGGCGGCGGCGGGACGCGACGGCTTCACGCAGGAGGAGTTTGACGAAGCGGTGTCCTATCTCACCGGGGCGTTTCCTGCGCGGCTGACATCCAACGGTTCGGTGACCGCGTATCTGGACAGTATGCAGCGTTACCACCTGGGCAAGGAGTATCTGGAAAAGCGCAACGGCTATCTGGAGGCCGTTACGTTAGAAGAAGTGAACGCCCTGGCAAAAACCCTTTTCAAACCGGAAAATCTGCTCATAATAACGGCGGGAAATCCTGCGCCGACAGCGCCGGATACGGGTGAAAAGCAGCAATAAACCAAAAAACATCATGTATTACAGCCAGGATATGACACGCGCCTTACCGCAAGGCGGAGAAAATGCGGAAGACGCGGCGCTCATGCGTCAACTGGAAACCGCGGCGCACGCAAGCCTGAACGGGTTGCGGGAGGCTTCGGAGAAGGGGGAGCTGAAGCCTTTTTTGCGTGTGGCACGCGACACGGAGGATATGAAAGCGTGCGAAGCCCTCGCCAAACATGTCTATGCGACCTTTGACCATCTGGTGCTGGTAGGCACGGGAGGCTCCAGCCTGGGCGCCAAAGCACTTTCCGTACTGGCCGAAGACGATGCCCGGGCGCCCACCCTGCATTTGCTGGAAAATGTCGATCCCCATACCACCCAGCGCGTGCTGGAGACGATTGATCCGGCAAAAACGTTCTGCCTGCTGATTTCCAAGTCCGGCAATACGGTGGAGGTGCTGGCGAATACGCATGTGTTGCTGGCGCATTTTACGCGCACGCTGGGGCAGGAGGCGATCAAGGATCATTTTCTGGCCATTACGGAGCCGAAATCATCGCCTTTAAAAGATATTTCCCGGCATTTTGGAATGCCTACGCTGGATCACGACCCCCATATTGGCGGGCGCTATTCGGTGCTGTCGCTGGTGGGGCTGCTCCCGGCGGCGATGCTGGGGCTGGACGTCCATGCCTTGCGGCGGGGGGCGGCACAGGTGCTGGAACATGCGCTTGTCACCCGGGAGGTGGCGGAAAATTATCCTGCCCTGGGCGCGACCTTGCAAACCTACCATATGCGCAGGGGGCGGCCGATCCATGTGCTGATGCCTTACTGCGACCGGCTGGCGACCTTTTCCTACTGGTATCGTCAGCTGGTGGCCGAAAGTCTGGGCAAGGAACATACGGGCATTACGCCGCTTGCCTCCTTCGGGGCGGTGGATCAGCACAGTATGCTGCAACTCTACAATGACGGACAGGCGGACAAGCAATTTACCTTTATCACCCTGGATCAGACGGGGCAGGGGCCAGTGATTGCGCCCGTGAAAGGGGTGGAGAGCCTGCCGCATATTATGGGTAAAACCATCGGCGATATGATGATGGCGATGCATCATGGCACGATTCAGTCCGTGGCCGCTCACGGCCACCCGTTGCGGGTTTTGCGGGTGAGGACGGTGGATGAGGCGACGCTCGGGGCGCTGATGATGCATTTTATGCTGGAGACGATCATCAGCGGCGAACTGATGCAGATCGACCCTTTCAACCAGCCCGCGGTGGAGGAAAGCAAGCGTTTTGCCCGCGAATATCTGGAAAGAACGGCGTAAATCATGACGATCCGTATTTTGCCGCCTACCACTGTCAACCGCATCGCGGCAGGGGAGGTGGTGGAACGTCCGGCCTCGGTGGTCAAGGAGTTGGTGGAAAACGCGCTGGATGCCGGAGCCACTCAGATTGACGTGCAGGTGGAAGCGGGCGGGCGGCGGCTTATTTCCGTCCGCGATAACGGATGCGGAATGAGTCGGGAGGAATTGCCGCTGGCCATTCAGCGTCATGCGACCTCCAAGCTCCCCGACGATGAACATCTCACTATTACCCAGCTCGGTTTTCGCGGCGAGGCGCTGCCTTCTATCGGCTCGGTGAGCCGTATGAGCATCACCAGCCGCACGCGGGCATCGGCGGAAGCGTGGAAACTCACGATTGAAGGCGGTGCAGTAGACGAACCCAGCCCGGCGGCGCTGGAGGAGGGAACCTCTATCGAGGTGCGCGACGTGTTTTTCGCCACCCCTGCCCGGCTGAAGTTTCTCAAAGGAGAGCGCAGCGAAACCCAGGCGGTGCGCGATATTCTGGAGCGACTGGCCATGGCGCACCCGCAGGTGGGCTTCCGTTTTACCGCCGATGGGAAAGAGAAATGCCGCTTTCTGCCTGAAAGCGAGGATCTGCCGGACGCCCGCCTGCCGCGCCTGGCCGCCGTGCTGGGCAGGTCTTTCGGCGAGAATGCATTGGCAGTGGCGGCGGAACGTGAGGGAATGCGGCTGACGGGTTTTGCCGGATTGCCCACCTATAACCGGGGCACCTCGGCCTTACAGTATCTTTTTGTGAACGGGAGACCCGTGCGCGACAAATTGCTGCTGGGTGCGGTAAGAGGCGCGTATCAGGATTTCCTCGCCCGCGACCGCCATCCGGTGGTGGCGTTGTTTCTCGATCTTCCGCCTGAAGAGGTGGATGTCAACGTCCATCCCGCCAAAGCGGAGGTGCGTTTTCGTGATGCCGGTCTTGTGCGGGGCATGATCGTCAGCGCATTGCGCCATACGCTGGCGCAGGCGGGGCATCGTGCCTCCACCACCGTCGCGGCGGCGGCGCTCTCCGCGGTGCGCTCGCCTTTTTACGAGGAGAGAAACAGTGCGCCGGCCTTCCGTCAGGGCGGTTTCTCCCCCCGCCAGCTATTTATGGAAAGAGATTCCGTGCCCCAGGCGCGGGGATGGGAGATGCCTCCTGTTACAGAAGCGGCGGTGATGCCGTCTTATCCCCTCGGCGCTGCTACGGCGCAATTGCATGAAACCTATATCGTGGCGCAAACGGCGGAGGGAATTGTAATTGTGGATCAGCACGCGGCGCATGAACGGCTGGTCTATGAACAGATGAAGCAGGCGATGGAGCGCGACGGTGTGCCGCGTCAGGTGCTGCTGATTCCCGAAGTGGTGGAGCTGGAAGGCGAACAGGCGACACGGTTGCTTGCACGCGCCGGGGAGTTAAAGGCGCTGGGGCTGGTGATTGAGGGGTTCGGGGAAGCTGCCCTGGTGGTGCGGGAAACCCCGGCGCTTCTTGGCGAAATGGATGTTGCGGGTCTGCTGCGCGATTTGGCGGACGATCTTGCCGAGTACGGAGAGGCGTTGTCTCTTAAAGAGAAAATGGAAGAAATCTGTGGCACCATGGCCTGCCATGGCAGTGTTCGTGCAGGCAGGAAACTTACCGCCCCCGAAATGAACGCCCTGCTGCGCCAGATGGAGGCAACACCCCATTCCGGGCAATGCAACCATGGCCGCCCTACTTATGTAGAACTGAAACTGGCGGATATTGAAAAGCTTTTCGGACGCCGCTGACTGCAAATTCTTGCAAAACGCCCCTTTTCACGGCACACTTCTGCCCCTATATATGCAGCGTAACCAGGGTGAGCCGGTATGACTACGACCTACACATTAATCCTTGCAGCGTCCGCCTTCTTTTTTGCCTATGCAGGTACGGCGCTGCTGGTATGGGGGCTGCCGCACCTTTCGGTGGTGGATACTCCCAATGAGCGCAGCAACCACACGGCACCCACCCCACGCGGGGGAGGCTTGGGCGTGATTATTCCCGCCATAGGGTTTATGGCGGTAGAGGGCGCTCATGCCGGGATTATCGTCGGGGGGCTGGTGCTGTTGTTCGTGTCGTTTCTGGATGACCGTGCATCGCTTTCCGCCTCGTTGCGCCTGGGCATCCAGGCGATGGTGGTGGCGTTTGCTCTGACGTATTTCCATTACGGGCTGGTTTTTCAGGGGCTGCTTCCCTGGTGGGCGGATCGGATTGCCGTAGGAATAGTATGGCTGTGGTTCATCAATCTTTATAATTTTATGGACGGTATTGATGAAATTACGTCCGTCGAAACCGGCTCGATCGTGGTGGGGCTTATCTTTCTGGTGATCAGTGAAGCAGGGATCAAAAATTTCCTTGCGGTCGATGGAGCGGTGCTGGGCGGCGCGATACTGGCCTTCTGGCTGTTTAACCGTCACCCGGCCAGGATATTCTTAGGGGATGCCGGAAGCGTGCCGCTGGGGTTCCTTGTCGGATTCCTCCTGCTGGCGCTGGCGGCGCAGGGCTATTGGATCCCCGCCCTGATTCTTCCGGCCTATTATATTTCCGACGCGACCTATACGTTACTTCGCCGTCTGGTGGCGGGTAAAAAAATATGGGAGGCACATTCCGAACACGCCTATCAATGCGCGGTGCGTATGGGGCGGCGGCATGACGACGTGGCGCGGCATGTACTGGCGCTGAACATGCTGCTGGTTACGCTGGCGGTCGTCAGCCTGCTGGGAGGTCTTGCCGGATGGCTGAGTCTGGCAGGGGCGTATGTGCTCTCTACCATGCTGATGGTCTATTTCGGGCAACCTGTTAAAGCCCTGCCCTCCCTTTCCCATGCCTAAATTCCGCCGCAGCTATATTGCCGCCACGCATGATCTTTTCATGGCGGCGTTGAGCTTTCCGCTGGCGCTTTATCTGCGGCTTGGCGGAAGCTTTCTCGCCTATTCGCAGCACTACCTCCCCTGGGCGGAAGCAAGCTTTGTCCTGGTTTTTGCCCTGGTGGCGTTTGGCTTCAAACTACAGCGCGGTGTCTGGCGGTTTGTTTCCATCCGCGAATTGCTGCTGATTGCACGGGTTGCCGTCATCAGCATCGTGGCTTTTTACCTGCTGCTCTTTCTTGCGTTGCGCCTCGAAGGCGTGCCGCGCTCGGTGCCGTTTATCCACCTGATGCTGCTGGGTGGGATGCTGGCCGGATCGCGCCTGTGTTACCGTATCTGGCGCGATCGTACGGGCGGCGCTCGTGCCAACCCCCATGCCATTCCCGTATTGCTGGTGGGGTATAAACAAAGCGCGGAGCAGTTCGTACGCGACCTGCAACGTACCCCGGATGCCCTCTACCGGGTGGTGGGGCTGATCGATAACGACAAAGCGAGCCACGGGCGCATGTTGCACGGGGTGCAGATACTGGGGGGGGTAAACGACATGGAGCGTATCACCCGCCGCCTGGAGGAAGACGGCCACAGGCCGCAGCGCGTGATTCTGAGCGAAGATTACCTGGAGCCGGAGAAAGTAAATGCCTTGCTGGAAGCGTGCGAGCGGCTGGGGCTTCGTCTTTCGCGCCTGCCCAAGCTTACGGATTTCCATGAAGGGGATGCATCCAAAGCATTTCTGCGCCCGGTAGCGATTGAAGACATACTGGGGCGCGCTCAACATGCGCATGATAAAACGGCGATGCGCGATCTGATTGCGGGCAAGACCGTACTGGTCACCGGGGCGGGCGGCACTATCGGCGGCGAATTGTCCCGGCAGGCGGCGTCGTTTGCCCCTTCCCGCCTGGTGCTGCTGGATGCGTCGGAATACAACCTCTACCAGATTGACCATGAAATTGAGCGCCTCGCACCTCAGGTGGAAAGATCTGCTCTGTTGGGAGACGTGCGGGATGCGGCGCTCATGAAGCATTATTTTGAAACGTACCAGCCCGATATCGTCTTTCATGCCGCGGCTATCAAGCATGTGCCATTGTCGGAAGCCAATGCGGCGCAGGCGGCATTGACCAATATTTTCGGCACCAAGGCCGTGGCGGACGCGGCGTCTGCCTGCAAGGTGGGTACGCTGGTGCTGATTTCCACCGATAAGGCGGTCAACCCCACGAATGTGATGGGGGCGTCTAAACGACTGGCCGAGCGGTATTGTCAGATAAGTGCCGCCCGCGCCCCGGCCACCCGCTTTGTCGCGGTGCGCTTTGGCAATGTACTCGGCTCGACCGGCTCGGTGGTGCCGCTGTTTCAAAAGCAGCTGGAAGCGGGAGGGCCGCTCACCGTGACGCATCCGGACATGGAGCGTTTCTTCATGACGGTGCGGGAGGCGGTGGAGCTGGTGATCTCGGCGGCGGCGCTGGCACAGGATATCCAGCCGGTAGAGGGCAAGGGCTATGTGTTCGTCCTCGATATGGGTAAGCCGGTGAAAATCCGGGATCTGGCGCTTCAGATGATCCGTCTGGCCGGGCTGAAACCGGAGACGGATATAAAAATCGTCTATACCGGACTGCGACCGGGAGAGAAATTATATGAGGAATTGTTTTACGGCAGCGAGGAGATACTCCGCACGCCGCTGGAAGGGGTGATGCTCGCTAAAACCGGGCAGCCCGAACGGGAAGTGCTTGAACGCGGACTAACCATGCTTTATGAAGCGTGCAAAACACAGGATGCGGCGCAGGTGCGTCGGGAGCTTAAAAAACTTCTGCCGGAATATACGCCGGAAGAAAAAGAAGCGAAGGAAGGCCATGACCACGAAAAAAATCACCACCGCGCTGCTTTCCGTATCGGACAAAACGGGGCTTGAGGAATTCGCCCGGTTCCTGGTGTCCCAGGGCGTGCATCTGCTTTCCACCGGCGGCACGGCGAAGCTCCTGAAAGACAACGCCATCCCCGTGCAGGATGTCTCCGATTACACCGGCTTTCCCGAGATGATGGACGGGCGGGTAAAAACGCTGCATCCCAAAATCCATGGCGGATTGCTTGGATTGCGCGGGAATGCGGAACATGTGGCGGCGATGGAAACGCACGCGATTCGCGGCATCGATCTGGCGGTAATTAATCTTTATCCGTTTGAGGAAACCGTGGCGCGTGGCGCGGGCACGGACGAATGCATCGAGAATATCGACATTGGCGGCCCGGCGATGATTCGTTCGGCGGCTAAAAACCACGGTGACGTGACGGTGGTCGTGGACGTGGCGGATTATGCCCGCGTGAAGGGTGAGATGGAAGCGCACGGCGGAACCACGCAGGCGCTTCGCACGTCGCTTGCCGCCAAGGCCTACGGGCGCACGAGCGCCTACGACGCCGCTATTAACCAGTGGTTTGCCACAAGGCTGGAGGAGGTTCCGGCGTATGCAAGCTTTGCGGGCAGTCTGCAGATGACGCTGCGTTACGGAGAGAATCCGCACCAGAGCGCGGCCTTGTACAAAACGGGTGACAGCCGGGGTACGCTGGCAGGTGCCACGCAAGTGCAGGGCAAGGAACTCAGCTACAACAATCTGGCCGATTCCGACGCGGCATTATCGCTGGTGCGCGAATTCGAGCGTCCCGCCGTCGCCATTATCAAACACGCCAATCCGTGCGGGGTGGCGGTTGCGGGGTCCATGCTGGAAGCCTACCGCAAAGCGTTTTCCTGCGATCCGCAAAGCGCGTTTGGCGGCATTATCGCCCTTAACCGGGCGTTGGATGCCGAGACGGCGGAAGCGATTTGCGGGCAATTCGCCGAGGTGATTTTAGCGCCGTCGGCCAGCGAGGAGGCGCTCAAAATCTTCTCTGCCAAGAAGAACCTGCGGGTGTTATTGCTGGGCGATGCGCCGGGCGAAATGCTGCCTTTCACGGTGAAAGCGATTTCCGGCGGGCTGCTGGTGCAGGAACGCGACCGCGCCGTGCTGGAAGAGGGGGCGTTGAAAGTCGTGACCAAGCGCGCCCCCACGGAAGAAGAGATGCAGGATCTGCGCTTTGCTTTCACCGTGGCCAAGCATGTGAAGTCCAACGCGATAGTGATGGCGCGTGGCGGGCAGAGCGTGGGCATCGGCGCGGGGCAGATGAGTCGGGTGGACAGCGTGCGCATCGCCTCCTGGAAGGCGCGTGAGGCGGGGCTGGGCACCGAAGGCGCCGTGCTGGCCTCGGATGCGTTCTTTCCCTTTGACGATAACGTCCACTCCGCCAACGAAGCAGGGATTACGGCGCTGATTCAGCCCGGCGGTTCCGTGCGCGACGAAGAGGTCATCGCCGCCGCCGACCGTTACGATATGGCGATGGTGCTCACCGGAATGCGGCATTTTAATCACTGACATTCTGACGGGGGAATATCCCGCCGGTTACTCTCCCACGCCCAGCGCCCGCACCTGCCGCAGGGCGATGGAGAGCATCGAGAGGTCTTTGGTTTCGGTGGAGCGGATTTCGGCGATCAGGCGCAGGTAGCGGTCGATCATCGGCTTGTTGGCTTCCGACCAGCTCTCGACCAGATCCAAACAGAGTTTCTCGCTCTTGCAACTGCCCAGTATGGCCATGGTCAGGCGGCGCTGCTCGTCATAAAAATCGGTGACCAGGTTGCGGGCGGCGATTTTGTCCCAATGCGAATCGGCGTTGTAATCGCTGGTTTTGCGGCGCAGATACCCCAGCTCCAGCCGTGCGCCGATAGCGTAATACACCTTGCCCACCGCCGCCACCGAAAGCCCGGAAGCGTGGGCGGCGCTGATTACGCTGCACGCGGAGGACATGGCTTCCATCGCGGCGATACTGGAGGCGAGTTCCGCAGGGACGCTTTTTTCCATCAGTTGCGCGGCTTTGCGGTCGTAGGCCTTGCGGATGGCGGGGGAGATGAATCCCAGGAATCCCTTGCGGTACACCTCGATGTCCGCGGCGAATTTCGCCATGGTTTCCTCGATATCCAGCGATTTGGGAAAATGACGCAGGAACCAGATGGTTTTGCGTTCGATCAGATGGTTGATGTCCAGGAACATTTCAATCTGGACGGCGGGTTCCACGGTGCCGCGTGTGGCTTCGATGCGTGCCCAGAGGTCGCGCAGTCCAAAAGCGTCACGCGCAATAATATAGGCGCGGGCGATATCGCAACCGGGGCGTCCCGTTTCTTCCTGCGTGGCATGGAAGAAGGTCAGCCCGGCGCGATTCACGATGCTGTTGGTGATGACGGTGGCGATAATCTCGCGGCGCAGACGATGGTGATTGATATCTTCCGCAAACGGTTTGCGCATCGCTTCCGGGAAATAGCGTTGCAATTCGTCGGCCAGGTAAGGGCTGGCCGCGAAGCTGGAATCAGCGATGTCGTTGAACAGGGCAATCTTGGCGTAAGACAGCAATACGGCAAGCTCGGGACGGGTAAGCCCCTGTTTCTCGGCGCGTAACTGGCGCAGGTCGCGGTTTTGGGGCAGGCGCTCCACCTCCCGGTTAAGAAGGCCTTTTTCTTCCATCGTGAACATCATCTGCAGCTGCGCCTCCAGCGCCGCGTGCCCCTGATGCTGCGCAATGGAAAGCGCCTGGTTCTGCAACTGGTTGTCTTTAAGGACAAGCTCGGCCACCTCGTCGGTCATGGAAGCCAGCAAGGCATCGCGCTTGGCGCGTGCGAGCCTTCCGTCCTGCTCGGCGGAGGCCAGCGCGATCTTGATATTCACCTCATGGTCGGAACAATCCACCCCGGCGGAATTGTCAATGGCGTCGGTATTCAGGCGCCCGCCTGCGCGTGCATATTCGATGCGCCCTTTCTGCGTGAAGCCCAGATTGCCGCCTTCCCCCACGACACTTGCCCGTAACTCGCTGCCATTGACGCGCACGGCATCGTTACTGGAGTCTCCCACATCGGCATGGCTTTCCATCTCGGCTTTTACATAGGTGCCGATGCCGCCATTCCATAATAAATCCGCCCTGGCTTTAAGTATCAAGCGGATGAGTTCGTCCGGTGGCGCGGATTCACGCTGGGTGCCCAGCAATTTGCGTATCTGGGGCGACAATTCTATTTTCTTGGCGCTGCGTTCGTACACGCCGCCGCCTTTGGAAATCAGCGTGGCGTCGTAATCCGTCCAGCCGGAGCGGGGCAGATGGAAGAGGCGTTCGCGCTCCTTGAAGCTTTTGGCGGGATCGGGGCTGGGGTCGAGAAAAATATGGCGATGATTGAACGCGGCCACCAGCTTGATGTGCCGCGACAACAGCATTCCGTTGCCGAAGACATCGCCCGACATATCGCCGATACCGAGGACGGTGAAATCTTCCTTGTCGATATCGCGCCCCATTTCGCGGAAATGCTGCTCCACCGAAATCCAGGCGCCGCGGGCGGTAATGCCCATTGCCTTGTGGTCATACCCTACGGAGCCGCCGGAAGCGAAGGCATCGCCCAGCCAGAAGCCGTATTCTTCCGAGATGCCGTTGGCAATATCGGAAAAGGTGGCGGTGCCTTTATCGGCGGCGACCACCAGGTAAGGGTCGTCTCCGTCGTGCCGCACCACCTGTTTGGGCGGAATGATTTTGCCCTTCTTCAAATTATCGGTCAGATCCAGCAGGCCGGAAAGGAACTGCTTGTAGCAGGCGATGCCTTCCTCCTGCAACGCCTCCCGGCTGCCGTCCCTGGGCGGTTGCTTCACCACAAACCCGCCTTTGGAGCCGACGGGAACAATGACCGAGTTTTTGACCATCTGGGCTTTCATCAGACCCAGTACTTCGGTGCGAAAATCTTCCTTACGGTCGGACCAGCGCAGGCCACCGCGTGCCACCTTGCCGCCCCGCAGATGGATGCCCTCGGTGCGCAGCGAGTAGACGAAAATCTCCGCGTAAGGCCGTGGCAGGGGAAGCTCCGGCACTTTCGCGGAATCGAACTTGAAGGAAAGATAGGATTTGGGCTGACCGCTTTTTTGCGTCTGGTAAAAATTCGTGCGCAGCGTGGCCAGAATCACATCGCAGAAGCGCCGGATAATGCGGTCTTCCGCCAGGTTAGAGACCTGGGTCAGCCTGTCCAGTATTTCCGCTTCCACCACGGCCTGCGCCTTTTCGCGGTCTTTGGTCAGCGCCGGGTCGAAGCGCGTTTCAAATAATTTTACCAGCGCCGCGGCCAGCGCGGGGTGTGCGCCCAGTGCCGAGGCCATATAGGCTTCGTTGTAGGACAGGCCGGTTTGTTTCAAGTATTTGCCGTAAGCGCGCAGGATAATAATTTGTCGCCAGGATAACCCGGCGCGCAGCACCAGCGCGTTATAACTATCGCTTTCCATCTCGCCCTGCCAGATACGCTCCAGCGTTTCCTCAAAAAGCGGGCGGCGGGCGGCGAGGTCGATATCCAGCGTATCGCGCCCCGACAATTCAAACTGGCGCAGGAACACGGGGGAGGGATGCTCCCATTCAGGTGTAAATACAAACGGATGCACGTCCAGTACGCGGCAGCCCATGGCCTCTAAAATGGGGATGGTGTCTGACAGCGCCGTTTCCGTTTCCGTGGTGTAAATATTCAGCCGGAACTGGCACGCCGCATGTTTAGCGCCCTGGCATTCGGGGTAAAGCCGCACCGTGGGGCGTCTGCTGCTGGCGCTTAAAGCAAGTTTTTCCATATCTTCCAGGGCTTCTGCCTGGGTGGTGGAATTAATATAATTGCGCGGGAAGGCGTTTTGGAAGATACGCCAGGTTCGCTCGCCTTTTTGCTCTCCGTAGGTGTCGAGCAGCAATTCACGCAGCCCGTCGATCCAGTAGCTGATGACGGCGACGATATCCGCCTCGATTTTTGCTGTGTCGTATGAAGGCAACTGGCCGGGGGTGGTTTTGATAATCAGATGGATGCGCGCCAGTGGCGATTCGGTCATCTGAGTATAGAAAGTGGTCATGCTCCCGTTAAAAGCGCGTTCTAATATCGCGGTAATTTCCTTGCGCACGAACGTATTGAACATATCGCGTGGCAGGAAAACCAGGCAGCTCATGAAACGTCCGTACTGGTCGGCGCGCAGAAAGAGGCGGGGTTCCGGCCTGGCTTCCAGCGCCATCAGACCAGTGCCGATATCGTAGAGATCGTCTTCGGAAATCTGGAACAATTCATCGCGGGGATAGAATTCCAAAATGGCTTTAAGCGCCTTGCCGTTGTGGCTGTCGGGGGCGAATCCGGCGCGCTCGAAGGCACGGCGTATCTTGCGGCGGATATAGGGTATCAGCTCCGCGCTCTGATAGTACACGAGCGAGGTGAACAAACCCACGAAACGGCGCTCGCCGACGACTTTTCCCTTTGCGTCCAGTTTCTTGACCGAGACATAATCCATATGTACGGGGCGATGGACCAGGGATTTCTGGATGGATTTACTAACCTCGACAAGCTGAGACTTAAGCGCCGAATGCCGAACCTCCTGGGGAATGGAGGCCAGCCCTTTATAGCGATCCGTACTGCCCTCCACCCGGAAGATGCCGCGCTCGGAACCTTTGACGACGGAAAGCTTCTCGTTTCCTTTTTTGTCGTAAAAATCATATTCGATATAACCGAGGAACACATAATTATTATGTCCCAGCCAGGTCAGGAAGTCGGTGGCTTCGTCGCGCTCCGCCGGGTCAACGGCGTCGGCGGTGTAACCGGCCACTTCGTCCCGAAGCGTGGTTTGCAGCAAGAGCATGGGCTTCCAGTCCGCCACGGCGTGACGTATATAGGCCAGCACCTCCTGAAGCGTCGCTTCCATTTCTTTTTCGCTGACATCCTCCGGTAGCGAAGAGATGACAAACACCATGAGCGATTCGCGGCGCGCTTCTTTCTCGGTTTCTGCCGAAAAAGAGGCAAGCGCACCTTTGCTGTCGCGCTTGACCGTCAGGAGGGGGTGGATCGTATCGAAAATAGTAAAGCCCTGACGCTTCAATTCCGCGGTGATGGAGTCCACCAGAAAGGGCATGTCGTCATTGAGCAACTCCACCACAGTGCGATGACGCCTGAACCCTGCTTTTTCGGGAACAGGGGTGAAAATGCGGATTTTCGGCACGCCCGGCGTGCGGGTCTTGATAAAGTCCCGCGCCTCTTTCAGGAGGAACGCCGCCTGCCGTGCATCGAGCCCCGCAAGCTCCTGTGTGGGCATCTTGGCAAAGAAGCGGGAGGCAAAATCTTCCAGCGCCGGCTTTTCTTTTGCCGGGAGCAAAGAGACAATCTCCTTGATTTTTTTCTCCGCTGCCTTCTTGTAGGTATCGGCCATGTAAACGCCTGAAATGGTTTCTCGCGTGGTAGCATGGGTAAGCACCAGGAACAAGAAAAAATGACGATGCAGCGCAGCATTTCCGGGCGCAAAAGCCCCTTTTTAGAACAACTGGCGACGATCGCTCAGGAAGCGGGGCGGCTGATTATGCAGGCACGCGCCGCGGGATTCGCGGTGGAATATAAAGAGGATCGCTCGCCCGTCACCCATGCCGATGAAGCGGCCAATCATTACATCGTCGGACAGTTGGAGCGGCTCTTTCCCGCTATTCCCACGGTTTCCGAGGAAGGGGCAAAGCTGGATGCGCATGGTCAGCGGGAGCGTTTCTGGCTGATCGATCCCCTGGATGGCACCAAGAGCTTTATTCGCGGTGAGGATGATTTCACGGTGAATATCGGGCTGATCGAGCGCCGTGTGCCGGTTGCGGGGGTGATTTATGTTCCCGCCCAGGAGGTGATGTATTTCGGCAGCGATGAAGCGGGGGCGTTTCGCAGAGGCAGGGACGGACAACAACAGCCCATCCGCGTCAATGCGCCCCGGGACAATAAACGCGCTGTCATTATGAGTAAACACCATGCCTCCCCGGATCTGGAAGCGTATATCGCACCCTATGAGGTGACGGAGAAAGTGCAGGCTTCGAGTTCCCTGAAATTCTGCTATGTGGCGGAAGGCAAGGCGGATTTATACCCGCGCACCGGCCCGACCATGGAATGGGACACCGCCGCCGGACACGCCATCCTCCTGGCCGCCGGGGGGAAAATGACGATGCTGGACGGATCGCCGTTTCTTTATGGCAAGGAAGGGTTCCTGAACCCGGGATTTATTGCGGGGGTGTAGCGGATTGACGCCGCTTTTGGCCTAGGCCACCGGTTCGGCGATCACGCCCGTGTTCATTGCGCGCACTTCCACCGCGTCCCAGAAGGCGGTTTCGGGCGCGGTGCCGTAGAGATTCTTGACGGCGCGCAGGCCGGTGGGGGAGGTGATGTTGATCTCGGTCAGGAAATCGCCGATCAGATCCAGCCCGGCGAATAAAATCCCCTTCTCGGCGCAGGTGGCTCCGATTTCTTCGCAGATTTTCTGTTGATGCGCCGTGAGCTCCATGCGCACCGCCGTGCCGCCCACACGCAGATTGCTGCGTACTTCTCCCTGCGCGGGCTGGCGGCCGATCACCCCTTCCACCTGCCCGTTAATCAGGATCACCCGCAGGTCGCGCTGCTCCACTTCGGGCAGGAATTGCTGGGCGATAACGGGGCGCTCGCCACGGCGGAAGAAAAACTCCAGCAAGGCCTGCAGATTCTCCGAATCCTGACGCAGCCGGAAGACCGCGTGACCGCCGTGGCCGTAGAGCGGCTTGAGGATAATATCCCCGTGCGTGCGCAGAAAATCCTCAATCGGTTCGCGCTCAGAGGCGATCAGGGTAGGCGGCATATACTGCGCGAAATCGAGCGGAAAAATCTTCTCCGGCAGATTGCGCACGGAAGTGGGATCATTGACCACCAGCGTATGGGGGTGGATGCGCGACAGCAGGTAGGTGGCGCTCAGATACGCCATATCGTAAGGAGGGTCCTGGCGCATCAGCACGGCGTCCACGCCCGCGAGATCAAGCAGCACGGATTCGCCCAGCGCAAACCAGCTTTGCGGGTCGCCGGTCAGTGTTATCGGCTGGGCGGGCGCATACAGCGTGCCTTCCGCCCAGAACAGGCGCGAAGGATGATAGTAATAAAGGCGGTGGCCGCGCTTCTGCGCTTCCTCCATCAGGAGAATCGTGGAGTCGCCCGCAGGGTGTAACGCCTCCGGCGGGTCCATCTGTATGGCAACTTCAAAGACCATGGGATTACAGTGTTTGCGGCGGAGAAGGAGGCGGCGCGTCTTTCAGGCGCACATAGCTGACCACCTGTTTCACACCCTTAGTGATGCTGGCGATATAAGCGACATTGCGCAATTCCTGCTCATTTTGCGCGATACCCAGCAGATACACCACCTTGTCCACCACCTCGACGGTATAGTTGATGGACATGATGTTTTTGGTGGCCAGAAGGCGCGCCTCCAGTTGGGTTTCGATCCACTGGTCTTCGGCAAACCCGGCGGTGGAGGGATTCTCCCGGCGGGTCTTTACCTCATTGATGACTTCGCGCACCCCGGTGGCAAGCCACGCCAGACGGGTAGCCTCCATGGCCGTTTCCGGCTTGTCCGTGATGCCCGTCAACAGCACGCGGCCTTCCTGCACGCGCACATCGACATTGACCAGCAGATCATTCACGTCCGATTTAATAAAGCGATTGGTGATGTCGGCGTAAATGGTTTTATCGTCCACAATCGTGCCCAGGCTTCGCTCTTCAGCCGCTGCGACACCGACGCCCGTGGCGGCGGAACCGATCAGCTCGTTGCATCCGGTCAGCAGCATCAGGCAGGGGCATAAAACAAACAGATAGCGCATGAAAATCTCCTTGCTTGGAAGCGGATGAAACACTGGCCGCATTATGTCGGCAGGAAGGCGCAATGGCAAGGGGGTTACATATGCCATGCGTCGCGCAGATGCATCAGCCGCAGCGGCGGCGCGTAGGCCACCACGTCAAACCGGCAGGAAAACACATGGTTGTCCGGCAGCGTTTGCAGGAATGCTCCCGCCGCCTGAGCGATACGCTGACGCTGGCGAGGAGTGACCGCTTCCAGTGCTTCCCGCTCGGTGGGGCGTGCCTTCACTTCCACAAAGACCATCATTTTGCCCCGTCTGGCCACGAGGTCGATCTCTCCGTACGGGGTTTTCCAGCGGCGCGCCAGAATGCGATAGCCCTTACACACCAGCAACGCCGCGGCGAGAAATTCGCCCCGGTGGCCGCGACGGTAGGCTTTCCGGCGCCTATTCATGGGGTTTCATCGTCAGGGCTTTGGCGTAGACTTCCTTGCGCGGCATTCCCGTCTGCTCGGTAGCAATCGCCACCGCTTCTTTCAGCGGATGGGAGGCCAGCAGCGTGGCCAGTAACGTTTCCAGCCCCTCCTCGCCGGCGGGCGCATCGCCCGTTGCCCCTGCGATCAGCAGGACGATCTCGCCCTTGGGAGGATGGGCTTCGTAATGGGCAAGTATCTCACTTGCCGCTCCTCTCCGCGCCTCCTCGAATTTTTTGGTAAGTTCCCGGCAGACGCAGATTTCCCGGTCGCCAAGCGTGGGAACAATGTCTGCCAGGGCGGCGAGCAGCCGGTTGGGCGATTCCAGAAACACCAACGTGGCCTTTAATTCCCTCAAAGAGGAAAACATATCCCGTCGCGCCTTAGGCTTGCCGGGGAGGAACCCCGCAAAATAAAAAGCGTTCGTTGGCAGGCCGGCGATCGACAAGGCCGCCGTGACGCTGCTCGCCCCGGGTACGGCGGCCACCGTCACCCCCGCTTCCTGTGCGTCGCGCACCAGCTTGTAGCCAGGATCGGAAATCAGCGGCGTACCCGCATCGCTGATGAGGGCGACATTCTTTCCTTCGCCCAGCAAGGCCAGCAGGCGCGGGCGGGCGGCTTCCGCATTATGTTCATGATACGGGGTGGTGCGGGTATGAATGCCGTAATGTTTCAGCAACACGCCGCTGGTGCGGGTGTCTTCGCAGGCCACCACTGCAACGGAGGTCAGCACTTCCACGGCGCGTGCGCTCCAGTCGCCGAGATTGCCGATGGGAGTGGCGACGATATAAAGCGTGCCGGTGGATTTACATTTCGTCATAACTCCCCTATAGCTTACTCAGGCGTGGATGGAAACCAAGCAATACGGAAGGTCGGGATGCAGCAGGTAGCAAAAGCATTGCTGGTGGTAATCGCAGTCGGGATCATGGCGGCCTGCGGTAAGGGTTCCGGCTCTGGCGGACAGACGGACTCCTACGTCCCCCCTCACCCTGATGCCAGCATGTATGCGGCACCCCCTCCCATGCAAACGGAAAACCCTTCGCTTTCGGTGCCTTCCGCAGGCGCGGAAGTGCGCGTAGGGTTTCTGGTGCCGCAAAGCGGTGCTTCCGCCCAGATGGGACAGGCCTTGCTCGATGCGGGGATGCTGGCGCTGTTTGACAAATACTCCACTATGCCCGCCGAAGAGGTGCGCGCCCAGGTAGTGCTGATTCCCAAAGATACGGAAGGCACCCCCAAAGGCGCGGCGAAGGCGGCGCACGAAGCTATCGAAGAAGGGGCGCGGCTGCTGATTGGCCCCCTGTTCTCCGACGGGGTCATGGCCGCGGCACCCGTCGCCGCACAGGCAGGCGTGCCCATCATTACCTTCTCCAATAACCGCGAAGTGGCGGAAAAAGGGGTCTTCCTTTTTGGTTTCATGCCCGAACAGCAGGTGGAGCGCGTCCTGGAAGAGGCGTTTGTCCAGCATAAAGCCCGTGTGGGCGCGCTGCTTCCGGCCAATGCTTATGGGCATATGGTGGCCGATACGGTGCGGAAAATGACGGCGCTTTACAACAAACCGCTGGTAGGCATCGAGTTTTATCAGCCGGGAACCGAAAACATGGATAATGAAATCCAGCGGCTGACGGGCGGCCGTATCGCTGCGGATGGCAAGCCCCCCCTGGATGTATTGTTACTGGCCGAAGGTGGGCAGCGCCTGCAGAAGATACTGGCGCGCCTGGCTACTTTCGGTGTCACCAACGGTACGGTGAAGCTAGCGGGCACCGGCGTGTGGGACGATCCGGAAACCGCGACGACGCCCGAGGCGGCGGGCGGCTGGTTCGCCTCCTCCCCGTTGAAATCTTACCGCGGATTTGAGCAGCGTTTTAAACATAATTATGGCTACCTGCCGCCCCGTCTGGCCAGCCTTGCCTACGATGCGGTGGCGCTGGCGGCAACCTTGGCGCAATCCCCTTCCGGACCCGATTTCTCCCTGACGGCATTGACCGATCCCAGCGGGTATTCCGGCCCCGCCAACGGCATTTTCAGGCTTGGTATGGACGGTATCTGCACGCGGGGTCTGGCCGTGCTGGAAGTCGGGCGCGGCGACTTCCGCGAAATTGCTCCGGCGCCGCGCAGCTTTACGCCGTAATAAGTTCCGCCACGAGATAATCGAGCAGCAACCGTCCCTGATCCGTCAGGCGGAGGCGGTCGCCTTCCCTTTCCATAACCCCGAGCGTACAGTAGTCGCGCAATTTTGAGGAGGCGAGTAAACGTTGTCTGCGCGATGGGCAGGGAAGGGTGGTAAGGTCGATTCCCTCTACCAGTCGCAATCCCATCAACAACCTTTCCTCGAACCGTTCCGCATCCGTTACAACACCCACAGAGTCAAGCCCATGGCCTTTTCTCTCTACCTGCGCCAGCCAGCGTTCAGGGCTTTTCAGGGTAGAGGTCGCATAGAAAATTCCGGGTTCCGGGTGGGGGGGGTCCGTGTTTTCTTTCTCCTGAATGGGAAGCCCCAAACCTGACATCTCCACCCTTCCATGCGCTCCCGGCCCAATCCCCAGATAGGACGCGCCACGCCATATTTCCAGGTTATGGAAACACTCTTGCCCCGGTTTGGCATAATTCGACACCTCATAGGGCAATAATCCGCCTTCCTGCAGGATTTCTGCGGTCTTCTCATAAAGAAGGGCGGCGACCTCCTCCGGGGGCAGGGTGAAATTTCCGGCGGCATGGATGCGGGCAAAAGGCGTCTCCTCTTCAATCGTAAGCTGGTATAAGGAGGCATGGCCGTCGATATAGGGCATGGCCTCGCGTAATTCTTCCTCCCACTGGGCGACCGTCTGCTGCGGGCGGGCATAGATAAGATCGAAGGAATAACGCGGAAAAATGCCCGCCGCGAGTTCCACGGCGCGCAGGGCTTCCTCCACGCTATGCTGCCGCCCCAGGAATTTCAGCCCTTCCGGCCGCAAGGATTGCACCCCCAGCGAAACGCGGTTCACTCCGGCCTCCCGCAGATACCGGAAATTCGCGGCCTCCACCGAGGTGGGGTTGGCCTCCAGCGTGATCTCCGGCTCTCCTTGCGGTGGAAATAGCGCCTTCGCCTGCGCAATTAATGCGGCCACCGTCTCCGGCGGCATCAGGGAGGGCGTGCCGCCGCCGAAAAAAATACTGGCCAGCGTATGCGCGGGCATCCGGGCGGCCATCCACTCCATTTCCCTCAGCAGCGCCTTCTTCCAACGCTCCTGATCCACGCGCTCCCGCACATGGCTGTTAAAGTCGCAGTAAGGGCACTTGGCTTTGCAAAACGGCCAATGGATATAGACGCAAAGCGGGATTGTGTTTGTCATGCGGCTGGCATACACTCAAACGTAGACTATGCCAACATTAAGCTCCGAAGCCCAGTCACTCATCACCCTGATGGATCGCCAGTACCGCGAAATCCGCGACATCGAGGCTGGGCTTTCCATTATGGGAAAAGAAGGCGATTTTCGGCCGCGCATTGAATATTACCACGATGCGGTGCGCGCCCTGACCTCTGAGGAGGACGACCATTTAGGCAAAGATAGCCGCCTGGCCGTTGAGCGCCTTGCCTATGACATTACCATGCTGCGGCACATCACCGCCAAACCGCTGACCGCCGGACGGGGCAAGGGTCATTATTCGCCTCATACCGACCTGTCCATGGGGGAAGAAGCGCCGGGGGCGGGCAGTCCCCGCGAAACCAAGCAGCGTCTGGGGCAGCTCTATAAGGATTATACGGTGCTTTTCGCCGCGATTTTCGCGGAAAAGGCGGATAAAAACGCCAATGCGCGCATTGAAGAGGCCAACAGCACGATTGAAGACTGCCATATGATGCAGGCGTTGCTGGAGGAGCTGGCGCAGGGCGAGGTGACGCTCACCGAAGTCGTGGCGATGGCGCAGCATATGGAAAGTGACGGCCTGCGCAAGGCGGTCAACCAGTTGTTGCAGCAAAAAGGGATGCAGAAAGCCATTTTGCAGCAGGCGGCGGCACGGCTGAATGAAACCGCCAAAACACTCGATAAAGACATAAAAGACATTAACAAAGCGGCCATGAATTACGCCAGCGGGCAATTGCTGGCCTATGAGGAATCCAAAGACACCGTCAAGCGCCTCGCATCACAGGGATTGAATATCGCCGGAAAATTCGTGGAAAATGCGATGGCGCAGGCCAGCGCCCATCAGCGGGGCAGGTAGTTTCTACGGCGCTCGCCGAAAGACGACCACACGGGCTTTCCCATACCGGCGGTCGCGGTAAAGATCGAGCCCCGCCACATCCGGGAGCGCGTCTTCCGCCGCCATTTCCAACGCCAGATACCCGCCCGGGACGAGCCAGTTTCCGGCAACGATAGCGGCCATCAAAGGCGGCTCCAGCCCTTGCCGGTAGGGTGGGTCAGCGAAAACAGCGGCGCAGGGCTGCGGGCAGGAAGGCAGGCTGCGAATATCCGCCTGTAGGAAAGAGGTTTTTTCCTCCACGCGCAAATGCCGGGCATTGGCGCGGGTCAGCGCCAGCGACTGCCGGTCGGCATCGACAAAGCAGAGCGCCTCCGCCCCGCGGGAAAGCGCCTCAAACCCCAGCAAGCCGCTGCCGCAACACAGATCGGCAATGCGCTGACCCACGATACAGGAGGGAAGACCCCCCGGCGGCGGCGCATGGAGCAACAGATTCAGCATCGCCTCTCGCGTACGAGACGCAGAGGGACGGATGACGCCGCCCTCCGGCGAGAGCAGTTTTCGACCTTTCAGGCTTCCGGCGGTAATATGCATACAGGGGGACGGTACGGCTTAACGCAGGTGTTGTGAAGTAATTTCCGCTGAGGACGCCTGCGTCTGGATATGATCCACCCAGCGGCGGTCAGAGGCAGGCGGCGCAGAAAGAGACGGGGAGGGGTCGGCCATGTGCGGCTTTAATTCCTTGGCGATCTCCTGCGCCATGATTTTAGCGCCTCTGCGCATTTCGAATTCACCGAGATTCATGTTCTTTTCCGACTGAATCTTTGCGTTATTCATTTTGATGTAAATGGCCGTGGCCGCCAGCGCAACGGCGCCCGCAGCCACCAGAAACCCCTCGGCGGACCATAAAGTGCCCACCAGCGTCTTTAATTTACCCAGGGCGCCGGCGGTCAGAGCCGCGCCGAACAGACCCAGCGCCCCCCATTGCAGATAATAGGAAACCTCGCTACGCAGCATCGCCTGCGTGGTCATGCCTTTGTTGTAATTGACGGCGGAACGGTGGACATCGTTACTGGTGATGTCCACATGGGTTTTGGAGGGGTCTTCCAGCACGGCGCGCTCAAATACCACGTCTTCGGGAGATTTGCGATTCTCCTTGCCCAGCAGCGACTGATAAGAGTTTTTGAGGTGGGAAAACAGTTCCATTGTGTAAAACTACCAGAAGAATATGTCAATATCATGACAAAGCTAGATTTTTCCCACTCTCGCATAGTCCGCGCCCAGTTGATCCCGCAGGAGAGAGGGTTTGACCTCGCGCACCTCGCTTTCCTTCATCGTCCCCAGGTCAAAGGGGCCGTAAGCGGTGCGGATCAGCCGTGTCACCTTCAGCCCGATATACTCGCATAAACGGCGGATTTCGCGGTTCTTCCCCTCTTTTAAGCCAAACACCAGCCAGCTATGGCTCGCCGTCTCGCGCTCTTTTTCCACCTCCACCCCGGCGTAGCGCACCCCGTCCACGGTGACGCCCCTGCGCAGGCGTTCCAGCTCCCTTTCGCGGGGTTTGCCGAAGACACGGACGCGGTAGCGGCGCACCCAGCCGGTTTCGGGCAGTTCCAGATGGCGCGCCAACTCCCCGGAATTGGTCAGCAGCAAAAGCCCTTCTGAGTTCATATCGAGCCGTCCTACCGAAACGACACGCGGCAGGGTGGGCGGCAAATGTTCGAAGACGGTGGGTCTTCCCTCCGGGTCACGGTTCGTGGTCAGCAGCCCGGCAGGCTTGTAATAAAGCCACAGGCGCAGCGGTTCTTTGGCGCCCACGACGGCGTCATCCACCTCCACTCTGTCCCCCTCACCCACCACACAGGCGGGGGTGGTCAGCACATCGCCGTTGACCTTCACCCGCCCCGCCTCGATCCAGCGTTCCGCCTCGCGCCGCGAACACAGTCCGGCGCGTGCCATATATTTGGCGATGCGCTCTTTATTTTCCATAGTGACGGCACGCTTCCACGAATGCCTTGAAAATCGCCGTATCGGCGGGGGAGACGTGGTATTCGGGATGCCATTGCACGCCCAGGCAGAACGGATGCGCCGGGTATTCAATGCCCTCGATCACGCCGTCTTGCGTCGTGGCATTGATAACAACCCCTTCCGGTACGCTGGCCACCGCCTGATGATGGGCGCTGTTGGTAGGGATGCGGGTCTTGCCGACGATTGTATGTAATAATGTGCCTTCTTTCACGGTGACCTCATGCCCCGGCTCATGTCTAGGATTGGGTTGTTCATGGGC
>Ga0209573_1001717_pt1 | contig 31716 bp, 31 predicted proteins | sample TNRBio252014_DNA_FD_185870 | JGI IMG/M metagenome (GOLD analysis project Ga0209573, IMG submission 185870) | Wastewater treatment Type I Accumulibacter community from EBPR Bioreactor in Madison, WI, USA - TNR Reactor_6/25/2014_ DNA (SPAdes)... | ecosystem: Engineered > Bioreactor > EBPR >...
GGCCTATGGCTACCGCGACATCGACTTCCTCCACCTGCGCATCTACGCGCTCCATGAGTCAAAAGACATACTCACTGGCACCTGATCTCCGCACCAACTTCCCGGATGAACCGGGTTTCCACCCTGTCAGGTTTTGACCATCCGCTTTTGTCTCACCCGCCACACATCGCGTGCCATGCGGAAGGAGTCGCGGATGAGATGGACGTGGCCGCCGGGGGTCTCGTGCCAGGCGATGGGGATTTCCTGCACGGGACAGCCGCTGTCGTGTAGCGCGGCGAGGAGTTCGACATCGAAAGCGAAGCCGTGGATGCGCAGGGCAGGGGCGACGCGCTCGTAAGCGGCGCGTGGCACGAGCTTGAGGCCGCACTGGCTGTCGTGAATGCGGATGTCCAGCAAGGTGGAGACGAGCAGGCCGAAGACGCGGCCGATGAGCTTGCGCTTCCACTGGCGGCGCACTTCACCGCCGAACTGATGCAGACGCGAGGCAAACAGAGCGGCCTGGGGCGTGGGTTGCTCACGCGCGAGGCGGATGAGCCGGGCCACCTCGGCGGCGGAGCAGGAGCCGTCCGCATCGACGAAGGCGAGCCATTCGGCGGTGGTTTCGAGGTCCCAGCCAGCATACACCGCGCCGCCTTTGCCGAGATTGTCTGGCAGAAAGAGCGGATCGAGCAGGTGTGAGTGCCGCTGGCACAGCGGAGCGAGGATTTCGCGCATGCGGCGCACCTCAGCCGCGTCAGAGCCGTCTTCGACGACGCGGATCGTCACGCCGCCGAGTTCCTGCGTCACGGCGCAGAGTTCCGTGAGGAAGGGGGCGATGCGTCCGCTCTCGTGGTAGCACGGAATGACGAGATGGACGGCGGCGGGCATGTGGCTGGACAGAAAGGTGGAAACCGAAAAATGAAAATTGGAAATCGGCCGGGTTGTGTCTTTGTCATCACGCGCCTCGTCATGCGTTTCCCGCATTTTTTATTCATCCTGCTGCTCTCATTCACTGTGGCGGCATGCACTTCAACCCAACGTCTGCTCAAAGCGCGGCCAGCGGGACTGTCGCCATTTTTTGAGCAGTCCTGGCTGGCGCAGGACACGCGGGGGCACCTGCCGTTTCAAGCGGTGTGGACCACGCCGGACAAGCGCATGCTGGCGGAGGGGATGGCGAAAAGAAAACTCCACATCGCGCCAGTGACACTGGCGTATCTGCGGCCGGTGAAGAAGGCGCTGGCCACGCAGGAGATCGCGTGGGGAGTGCCGCGGCAGGAGCAGGCGGTCGCCACACGACTGCGGGAGGAGTTTGTGGCCGCGTTTCGGCGCTCACCGAGGCCGTTGTATCGAATCGTGGACAAGCCGGGGGCGGATACGCTGACGCTGCGGCTGGCGGTCATCGAGCTCAGTCCCACCAGCCCGAAGGGCAACGCGGTGATGACGCTGCTGAAATTTGCCGTGACCCCGGTGGCGGCGCTGGGGCGCTGGTTCACGAAGGGAAACATGGCGATCGAGGGCAAAGTCGTGGACTCAAAAACAGGCCGTGTGTTTTTTCAGTTCGCTGACAACGAGTCTGACAAGCTGACCTTCCTCAGCACCCGCGACTACCAGCCCTACGGCCATGCGGTGAACTCCATGCGCGACTGGGCCGTGCAGTTCGAGCAGATGACGCGCACGCCGAGCGGTTTGAAGGTGGCGGACTCGAGTTCCATCAGGCTGCGGCCGAATTGAAGTGCTGGAGGGCTCGGTGTGGAGGTTTATTTGCGGAAAATAAAGTACACCGCGCCGCACATGCAGAGCGCGGCCCAGAGGTAGTCCCATTTCAGCGATTCCTTCATGTAAAACACCACGAAGGGCACAAAGACCATTAGAGTGATGACTTCCTGGATGATCTTGAGCTGTGGCAGCGTCAGCGCCGTGCTGCCGATGCGGTTCGCCGGCACCTGAAGCATGTATTCAAAGAACGCGATGCCCCAACTGATGAGGGCGGCGATGAACCACGGTTTGGCCTTCAAGTCCCGCAGGTGCGCGTACCAGGCGAAAGTCATAAAAATGTTCGATGCCACCAGCAGTCCGACGGCTTTGATCACAGGCCAGTTCATCGGCGCATCAGAGCGTGGCTTCCTCGGGGTGCCAAGCCTGACTTCGGGCTTGTTTCGCAGGCGGTGGCGGCTAGCATCCGGCCACCCTTTACCCCCGTATCCTCTTAGCGTGAAACCCGGTCTCGTCCTCGCCTGTGCGTTCGTTTTCGCGGGGCCTGTATTTCCGGCCCCGACGGAGGAGACGCGTGCGGATGATCCCGGGGCCAGTTCAGAGATCGCCCTTCTGCGGCTCGGCTATGAGCGTGGTCTCATCGAGGCCAGCCTAGCGCCGGTCAAACAGCAGATCACCACCCTGGCCGTGCTGGAAAAGCAGTTCGCGGCCGCGCGTGATTACGATGCCGCCATCACCGCCCGCGACGAGCGCAAGCGCCTTCAGGGAGAGCTGGCCCGGCTCGACAAGGATCTGCTCCTGCTGCAATCCCGCGAGCAGGCGCTCAAAACCGCCCTGCTGCCAGATCGCATCAAGCTGCCGCTGGAAGCCGCCACTTTGAAGGAACTGCGGCAGGAAGGCGGTGCCATCACCGGCTGGTCAAAGATCGGCGCGGCGGCCACCTGGAAGCTGCCATCGCTGCCTGCTGGTGGCTACGAGGTGCTGCTGCGCTACCGCTGCGGCGCGGCTGAAGGCGGAGCCTTGCTCGTCAAAGAATCGCGCTTCAGCCTGACCACCACGATTGAGACGACGCTGAAAGGCCCGGAGGAGCGAAACGCGGGCACGCTCAAAATCAGCGACGGCTCCGGCACGCTCACGCTTGCCGTGGAGTCGCTCGTCACTAACAACCTCATGCAACTGCTGGCCGTGGAGCTCGTGCCTGCTTCGAGATGATGAGCCGCCACTTGCCAGCCTGGATCGCCGCCCTGCATGCCTGCGCCTGCCTGGGGCTGCATGGGCAGACGCCACCGGCAGCCGCGCCTGCGGAGCCTGAAGCGCTCGTCACCCTGCGCACCGCTTTTCTGCGTCAGGTCATGGCCGATTCACAGCTCCTCACCGAGCAGTATGAACGCGCCCTCGCCAAGGCGGAGGCGGAAGTGGCCGCCTCGGGCGACTACGAGGAGGCGCGGGCGATCCGTCAGCGCCGTGAGCAGTTGAAGGCGCTCTACACCGGCACGGCCTCCAGCCTCGCCACGCCGCTGCTTTTGGCGCAGGCGCGGCTGACTGGCTCCGCGCAGTCTTCTGGCGAGATGCTCAGCGGCTGGCGCTCCAATGGCAGTGGTGCCGAGTGGCTGAACTTCCGCCTCGTTCCAGGCCGCTACTATCTCGAATTCGAGGCCAACATGAGCGATGCCCCCGTCGCGGGCAGCATCTACGCCTCCTCCAAATTTCAGCCGCAGCAGACGGCCATGTTTGAGTTCAATGAGGTCAGTCTTCTCGGCGCTTCTTTGGAAAACCGCCGCAGTTTTGAGATCGTGCGCAGCGCGGATGAGACGACCTTCACCACCGTGCGCGTCGGGCCGCTGACGTTTGCCCGCAGTCCGGTCACGCTGCGTTTCACCAGCACCTCCGGTTATCCTGCGAACATCATCCGCCTGCGGAATTTCCGCCTCGCTCCCGTCACAGAGGAAGCCGCCGCAGTGCCCGCGACCACTCCTTCCGTCAATATCACGGACGCCTTGCAGCAGGCCACGACGCAGTTGCGCGGCGCTCTCGAAGACGCCCGCAAAACCGCCGCCGACAGCTACCTGGCCGACTTGCAGAAACTCGCCGCCAGCAAGCCCGCGCTGAAACGGCAGGTCGAGGTCGAGTCGCGCCGCATGAGCCGTCTGGCGGACCAGAAAACCGGCCCCACCGGCATTCGCGCCATCACCACCGTCGCCGGTGGACTCAACGGCTTCGAGGACATTTCCGACGCGCGGCTTGCCGATGCCGAGCCTATCTCGGGTGATCGTTTCAAGGTCGTTCACGAGGGGCGTGAGCTGTCCATCCGCCTGCTGTGGGTCCAATGCGCCCCGGCGGATGAAAAGGACGCGGGCGTGAAAAATCTCGCCCGTCATTTCAAGATCGCTGAAGAGGATGTGATCTCCATCGGCCGCTTTGCGCGTGAGTTCACCGCCGGTTATCTGCGTGACAAGCCGCTGCGCCTGCTGGTCCGCCCGGATCGCGACAAAGATGGCACGCAGGCCGCGCTGCTGTTCCTGCCTGATGTCGGCCTGTATCAAAGCGTGCTCGTCGATCACGGGCTCGCCGCCGTCGTGCCGCCACCCCGGGATCTCAAACGCAACGCCACGGAGAAGGCGCTCAGCTCCATGCTGGAGGCGCGTGAAAACGACACGAGACAGCGCAAGCCGCCGTCCGGCGCATGGGCGCTGCAACCTGAAAGTAATGGAGGTGACAAGCCATGACATCACCCAGACTCGTTTTGCTCGTGATGCTTTCCACCACGGGCCTCGGGGCGCAGCAGCCTGGTGCTCCAGCGGAGGTCTCGCGCCTCCAGCAGATGGAAAGCATCTACCAGAAGGAGCTGAGCGCTCGTCACATCCCGCTGCTGGGCAAATACCTTACCGAGCTGCAGCGTCTGGCCGCCACCGCGCCGGACCGCTCCGCCCATGATGCTGAGATCGTCCGCATTCAGCAGGTCATCAGCAGCGGCGGCGTGCTGGACCTCATCGCTCTGCAAAAATCCCAGATGGGGCAGATGCCCGTGTCAGCGCCCATGCCTCCACCGCCAGAGCGCAAGGAGGCGCTCATCGCGCTCTCCCCGGCGCTGGCGCAGAGTCTTTCGCCCTCAGCGGCTCCAGATGCGGCCACCGCCGTGCTCGGCGAGGCGCAGTGGCGCATTGAGGCCATCAGCGCCGGCACTTACGATGTGCTGCTGCACTATGCCTGCGCGGAGCTGACCGAGCCGCTGCCCCTCACGGTCGAGTTTGCCGGGCAGAAGGTCGAAAAGGCCCTCGAAATCGAGCGCGTCACCAAGGATGCCAAAACTTTCCGCATCTTCCGCCTCGGCAGCCTGACCTTGACCGGCGATCATCGCGGCGAAACACTGCGCTTCACCGCCGGTGACAAAAACGCCGCCAAGCTCGTCCTCAAAAGCCTTCTCATCACCAAACCCCGCCCGCCAGCGAACTGACCTTCATGCGTCACCTCACATTCATTCTCCTCGTTGTCCTCGCCTTGGGCGCTCTGCCCGGCTGCAAGCGCATCGAGGACAAGCTGCGACGCCTTGCCGAGCAGAGCGGCGTCACGCCGAAGCCGCCTGCTCCGCCCAAACAGCCCGTGCCTGCCGAGCCGGTTTTGACCCCTGAAGAGCAGGCCATCGAAAAGAAGCTGCAGGAGTCCGCCATGCTCACCGCCGCCGTCCCCGAGCCGGAGGTGCCCAAGGCGCCTGAGTTCGAGCTCAACAAATCCGCCGTCGTCTCCATCCTCGGCTATCACGATTTTCGCGAGCGCGGCGGCAGCCCCATGCTCATCGCCGCGCCCAAATTCCGCGAGCAGATGCAGGCCATCAAGGACTCCAAGATCCCAGTTATCCCGCTCACCGATGTCATGGCCTGGAAGAAGGGCGAGAAGAACATCCCAGAGGAAGCCATCGTCATCACCATGGACGACGGCTGGGAAGGCGTTCACACCTACGCCTACCCTGTGCTGCGAGACTTCGGCTTTCCCTTCACCATTTACCTCTACAAGAAGTATGTGAACATCGGCGGGCGCTCGATGAGCTGGGATCAGATCAAAGAAATGATGCAGCACGGTTGTGACATCGGCAGTCATAGCGTCTCGCATGAAAGCCTCAAAAAGCGCCCCCGGAACGTGAAGACCGACGCTGACTTCCAGCAATGGATTTTGAGCGAGCTGAAGGACTCGCGTGAGTTTCTGGAGCAGAACCTCAAGATCAAATGCACCTCCTTCGCCTATCCCTTCGGCATTTTCGATGAGGCCGTCATGGAGACCGGTTTGCAGATCGGCTACGAGTCCCTCGTCACCGTCAACGGCCAGAAAGTCACCTGGGACACGCCAAACGGCAAACTCGGCCGCTACATCATCCACGGCGACAGCGACACCAACTTCAAGCTTGCCACCAGCTTCCGTGGCCGGGGCGATGTCGGCTCCAACAAGTTCCTCGTCGCCGACGCCAAGAACGACAAAGGCGAGCAGCTCATCGACCTCAGCCCCAAGCCTGATGAGGTCACCGCCAATCGCATGCCGGTCATCACGGCCGGCTTGAAAAAGATCGGCACCGTCGTGCCGGAGAGCATCAAGCTGCGCGTCGCCGGCCTCGGCACCGTGCCCGCCACCTACGATCCCGCCAGCATGACCGTGCGCTATCAGTTCCCCTACAAGCTACGTCACGAGGAATGCGCCGTCAGCCTCAGCTTCCAGCGCGCCGCCGCCCAGCCCGCCGAAGTGGTGAGCTGGCGCTTCAAAATCGACCTCAAAGCCTCCTATATGCCGGCGCAGTAGCCGCATTTTTTTTCCATCAGTCATCATGTTCTCCTCACTCACCGAAAAACTCGAACTCGCCTTTAAAAAGCTGCGCGGCCAGGCCCGCATCAGCGAATCCAACGTCTCCGACGCCATGCAGGACATCCGCATGGCCTTGCTGGAGGCGGATGTGGATTTCAAGGTGGCGAAGGAACTCGTGGAGGCCGTCAAAACGCAGTCTGTCGGTGCCGAGGTGCTGCGCAGCGTTTCCCCCGGCCAGCAGATCGTCAAAATCTTCCACGACGAGCTGGTCAAAATCCTCGGCGAGGCCGTGGCGCTCAATGTCGATCCACCGCAGCGCATTTTGATGGCCGGCCTCAACGGCGCGGGCAAAACGACCACTTCTGCGAAGCTGGCCGCCTGGCTCAAGAAGCAGGGCCGCCGCCCGCTGCTCCTCGCGCTAGATTTGTACCGCCCTGCGGCCATCAAGCAGCTCCAGGTGCTCGGCCAGCAGCTCAATGTGCCGGTGTTTGCCCCGGCGGAGGGCGAGACCGATCCGGTGAAGGCTACGAAGGCCTCGCTGATCTGGCTGAAGGAGCAGGGCAGCGGCGTCGCGATCTTCGACACCGCCGGTCGTCAGGATCTCGACGAGGACCTGCTCGCCGAGCTGAAAAAAATCCGCGAGATCGTGCAGCCGAACGAAATCCTGCTCGTGGCCGATGCCGCCACCGGCCAGCAGGCCGTGAGCGTGGCGCAGAAGTTCAACGAGGCCGTCGGCATCACCGGTCTGATCATGACGAAGCTCGATGGCGACGCGCGTGGCGGTGCCTTGCTCTCCATGCGCCAGGTCACGGGCCGTCCGGTGAAGTTTCTCGGTGTGGGCGAAAAGATCGACCAGCTCGAAGTCTTCCACCCAGACCGCATGGCCCAGCGCATCCTCGACATGGGCGACGTCGTCAGCCTCGTGGAGAAGGCGGCGGAGGAGATCGACGAGAAGGAGGCCATGAAGATGGCCGAGCGGATGCAGAGCAACAAATTCGACTTCAACGACATGCTCCAGCAGATGCGCATGATGAAGAAGCTCACCTCCGGCGGCGGCATGGGCGGCTTGCTGGGCATGCTGCCCGGCATGAGCAAGATGAAGGACGCCATCGGCCCGGATGCTGACAAGCAAATGAAGCACACCGAGGCGCTGATCCTCTCGATGACACCGAAGGAGCGCCAGCGCCCCGAGATCATCAACGGCCAGCGCCGCAAGCGCATCTGCAAAGGCGCGGGCCGTCCGGTGATGGAGATGAACCAGCTTCTCAAGAAATTCGAGATGATGAAAAAGATGATGAAGAACCAGGGGGCCATGATGCAGATGGCCAACGCCATGATGGGCGGCGCGGGCGGCGGCGGCGGCATGGGCGGTCTCGGTGGCCTGCTCGGCGGCCTTGGTGGTGGCGGCAAGATGCCGAAGCTGCCGCCAGGCATGAAGTTCCCTGGGAAGTTTTGATTTTACCGGCAACCTGTGCTCCCTTCCAAACATGACTGCCATCACCAGCGCCAAGGCCCGGAAAAACTTCTCACAGACCATCATGAAGGTTTGCGATGACCGCGAGGCCGTCATCATCGAGCACGGCGATCATCACCGGGTCGTCATGATTCCGCTGGAGGAGTATGAGTCCATGAACGAGACAGAGTATCTCCTGCGCAATCCCGCCAACGCCAGCCGTTTGCTCAAAGCGGTTGAGCAACTCAAGGCCGGTGCAGGCAAGGCTCGTGACATTGACCTCGACGCATGAAGGTTTCGTTCTCGGATCAAGGCTGGGAGGACTACCTTTACTGGCAGGAGACAGACCGCCGGATGATGCGCCGCGTGAATGAGCTGATCAAAGACATCAAGCGCAGCCCGTTTCAAGGCATTGGCAAGCCGGAACCTCTCCGTCATCAACTCGCGGGCTTTTGGTCGCGCCGTATCGACGAGGAGCACAGGCTGGTCTATTGGGTCACCGAGTCCGCGGTTGAAATCGCCACCTGTCGTCACCACTACCACAAGTAACAAATGAGTTCCCCCTTTCGCATCGGAGTCGCCGGCGTCGGCGCCATTGGCAAAAATCACGCGCGCATCATGGCGGAGATCGCCGCGAAGAGCGATGGCGCGATCACCTTCGCCGGTGTGTATGACGCTGATCCCGCCCGCGCCACCGAGTTCGCCGCGCAGTATCAAACGCATGCCGCGAGCGACCTTGAGGACTTCGCCAAGCGCGTCGATGCGGCCACGGTGGCCGTTCCGACTGTTTTTCATCGTAAAGTGGCCGAGCCACTGATGCAGCGGGGCATTCACGTCATGGTGGAGAAGCCGATCAGCGAGTCCTACGCCGAGGCGCAGGCATTGATCGAGCTGGCAAAGGCGCAGAGCGTCATTCTTCAGGTTGGGCACATCGAGCGCTTCAATCCGGTGCTGCGCCAGCTTGAGGAGCGCATGGACAACCCGCGTTTCATCGAGGCGCATCGTCTGTCGCCCTTCCCAAACCGCAGCATGGACATCGGCGTCGTGCTCGACGTGATGATTCACGACATTGAGATTGTGCTGCATCTGGTCAAGTCACCGCTCATTCAGGTCGATGCCGTGGGCATTCCGGTGCTGACCAAGCGCGAGGACATCGCCAACGCGCGTCTGAAATTCGCCAACGGCTGCATCGCCAACATCACCGCCAGCCGCATCAGCCCGGAGAAGATGCGCAAAATTCGTGTCTTCCAGAGCGAGAGCTACCTCAGCCTCGATTACCAGGAGCAGAGCGGCTGGATCTACCGCAAAGATGGCATGCAGATCATCCGTGAGGCCGTCGAGGTCGAAAAAGACGAGCCGCTGAAGCTCGAGATCGCCGCCTTCGTCGAATGCGCCCGCCATGGCCGCCGCCCGGTCGTCACCGGTCAGGAAGGCGCGGAGGCCGTGCGCATCGCCCTGGAGATCACGGATCAGATCGAGCGCAACGCTGCGCTCGGAGGAAATTAGCGTTATTTCGGTGGCACGGTGGCTTCCTTGGCCGCCGCTTCCTTCAATGCAGCGGCCTTGAGGAGTGCCGCTTCATTTTGATCCGCGATGATTTTGTCTGCCGCGGCTCGCACAGCGATGGCTTTTTGATCCGCTTCAAGCTGCGCCGCTGTTTTGGCTTTGGCCTCGGCTGCCTTTTTGTCGCACGAACTCATGCCGCAGGCGAGCAGACCCAGGGTCACGAGGAGAAGAGGGAAGTTTGGTTTCATCGGCCACCATGGGGTGGTTCCACGATGATGACAGGTAGGACTTCACCCCATGGCATCTGCGGGACGCATGGTTCACGCTCTGACTGTGCTTGTTCGCCCTCCGGCCAGCAGGCGCCCCAACCAGACCACTACCATGAAACTCACCGCCTTCGCACTCCTCGCCCTCACCACTCTTGCTGTCAGCAGTTGCAACAAAGAGAAAGCCGCCATCGACGCCCGCACGGACGCCGCAGAAAACGCGATCGAACACAAAAAAGAAGCTGTGGACGCCGCCGCCAATGAAGCGCAGAAGCGCACGGACGCGAACGCCGAAATCGACAAGGCCAATATCGAGGCCAGCAAGGTCTCCGCTCAGGCCCAGCTCGATGCAGACAAGGAGAAAGCCGAGGCCGAAGCTGTCGCCGCCAAGGCGCGTGTGGACGCCCAGAAGTAGTGGGATCATTACTTTCGCGCTCATGAACTTGTGAGCGCGAAGTGCCGCCATTCGCATAGCTCTGCGCCTGCTGACGCTGCCAGCCTTTTTTTGAAGGCGGGTTCGTCAGCAGGCTTCATGCTTGGCATTTCTTGCCCGGAGTCTTTTCCAGACGTAATCACGCGTCATGTCCGAGCATCCCAACGCGCGCCTGTTTGTCTGGTTCCGCATCCTGTTCAACTGCCGGTTTTATTATCCGGTGTTCACGATCCTGTTTCTCGATCTGGGGCTGAACATTGGTGAGTTTGCGGCATTGAACGTGGTGTGGGCGCTGACGAGCGTGGTGCTGGAGGTGCCTTCCGGGGCGCTGGCGGACCGGTTTGGCCGCAGGCCGCTGGTGGTGGCGGCAGGTGTGCTCATGGTACTGGAAATGGCAGTGCTTTGCGCCATGCCACCAGGCCGGCATGACATCGTGCTGTGGCTGTTTGTGCTGAACCGGGTGCTCAGCGGCGCGGCGGAGGCCTGTGCGAGCGGAGCTGATGAGGCGCTGGCGTATGATTCGCTGCCGGAGGCGGAGCGCTCAAAGTTGTGGCCGCAGGTGATGGCGAGGCTGTCACGCGCGATGGCGCTGGGCTTTGTGGTGACTTCCATCACCGGCTCAGTGGTGTATGATCATCACAGCCTGACGGCCGCGATGCAATTCGTGGGCTTGGATGTGACTGTGGCAAAGAACGTGGCGATCAAGCTGCCGCTGTTTTTATGCCTGGGCACGGCGCTGGCCTGCCTCATGGTGACGCTGCGAATGACAGAGCAGCGCGTTCCCGTGGCGGCAGCCTCGTTTTGGCAAAGCGTGGGAGAGACCTGGGCCTCGATACTGAAAACAGGCGGCTGGATCTGGCGCACGCGGGCGGCGTTTGCGTTGCTCTTGTTTGGTGTGGTGTTTGACAGCGTGATCCGGCTGTTCCTGACGATGGCGAGTAATTTTTACCGGCTGGTGGGCATTGAGGAGGCGTGGTATGGCGTCATCGGCACGGGCGTGTCGTTGCTGGGCCTGGTGACAGCGGGCTTGATGGAGAAAAGCACGCGGGTGATGAACTCGCGGCAGAATTTCATGTGGCTCGGCGTGGCGGTGTTGGCTGGATTGATGGCGGCGGCGCATCCGCAACCGGGCTGGGCGGGCATCGCGCTGGTGGTGCCGTTGTTCATGAGCATGCGCTTTTTGCAGTTCTTCCTCTCGCATTACCTCAATGAGATCGTGAGCTCCGAGCAGCGGGCCACGGCGCTGAGCTTTCGCGGACTCACCACGAATCTGGCTTATGGAGTGCTGACGTTGCTGTTTGGCTGGCAGACGAGCTGGGTGGGCGGGAGTCTGGGGATCAGCGCGGATGATCCGCAGGTTTTTGCCAAAGCGCTGACGCTTTGGCCGTGGTGGTTTGTGGGAACGCTGGTGGTAGCTGGAGCGTGGCTGGCTCTGAGGCGTTTTTCCGCGCCGGTGAATGAACAAGCCGTGGTCCGGGGCCGTCACTAGCTTTGTTAGACATTTGTCAGTTTCACAACGTATCTAGGACAACACCATGAATCATTCCATCCTCCGCATCTTCTCAGGCATCGCGGCCATCGTGCTGCTGTCGCAGTGCGCTGCTGGTCCGCAGAGCCGCATTGAACGCAACCCGCAGCTTTTCAACCAGCTCAGCGCCCGTGACCGGCAGCTCGTGACCAGCGGTGTCATCCGCGAGGGCATGAGCCGCGACGCGGTCTTCTTGGCCTGGGGCAGGCCGGACCAGGTTTCTGTAGGCACGAGCCGTGGCAAGAATATCGAGTCGTGGACCTACGTCGGCGAGCGCCCGGTGCGCACTTATAGCATGAACATGGGATTTGGTTTCGGTGGCTGGGGCATGGGAGGCATGGGGGGCTGGGGTCCGTATGGCTGGGGTGGCGGTCCATTCATGGGCGGCGGCCCTGCGGTGATGTACATGCCTTACACGGCAGGCGTGGTGGAGTTCACCAGCGGGCGTGTGACACGCTGGAGCGCGGCTCCGCGCTAAGTCTTCATTCGCCGCGTTCCTGATGTGTGATCCCACTCGAGGCCTGCGGCAAAATGATTCCCTCTGGAATAATTCACGGCGCGTCGCGTCTTAGTCCCGCCCATTCGGCGTTTAACCTTTGCACACCATGAAAAAATCCCTCCTCATTCTCGCCACCGCTTTTGCGTTCTCTCTTCACGCGGCTGATTTTCCCCAAGGCAGCCCGAAATTTGCCACTGCCAACGATGTCGTGACCAAGGCGGCCAAGGAAAACGGCAAGCCCACGATTCTCGTCTTCTCCGCCTCCTGGTGCGGCCCCTGCCAGGAAATGAAGAAGGAAGTTTATCCCAGCGCCGCGGTGCAGCCCTTCCATGACAAGTTTAACTGGGCCTACCTCGACATCGACGTGGATGCCAACCTGAAGCTGTTTGAGAGCCACAAGCTCGAGAGCGTGCCGCATCTGCTCTTTCTTGATGCTGCTGGCAAAACCATCGACCAGCAGGAAGGCGGCTCCTCTCCGAAGGAATTCGCCAAGAAATTGGAGAAAGTGCTGAAGAAGGCCGGGCCTGCCAAGACCGTCAGCACGAACTGATTCAAGGCGAGCTGGTGATGATCAACGGTGCCTTGCGGCGCGCGCCGATGTAAACCGGCGAGCGCTGTCTTTCCAGCCACTCGTGCTTGATGGGCAGCTCGGTGTTGAAGGCATGAAAATGCCAAGGTCCATCGTCGGTGCGAATAGAGTATTGAAGCGCACGTCCACCATCAAGCAGCGTGGCGTGCTGCACATCCAGCTTGCGGGCGATCTCGGTGACCTCGCTCACATTCATAACGCCGCCGTCGCCTGAGAGCACAAAGACGATGGTGCCGTCCTTGCGCATGCCGCCGAGGGCGCGGTAGCTGATTTTGGAGCCGTCGAAAAACTCATCCGGCTTCAGTTCCACATAGGAGAAGGTGGTGTGGTTTTTCATCACGGAGGGATAAACCTGCGATCCTTCCTGAATCAGGCCCGGCACTTCATTGAGCAGCGATTTGGGTCCAAACCACGGGCGGCCGTCTTTGACAAAAAAACAGCCGCTCCAGTCGCCAAAGGGCGAGTTGACCTGCTTTCCCTCGTGATAAACCCAGCCCATCGGCCGGCCCTTGGGATCGCGAAAATTCGCGGTGATGGCAAACCACAGGTTTTCTTCCGCGATGCGCTCACGCGCTGTGGTGAGCGCGAACTTGGGCAGAAAAGTGGTCATGAAATCAAAGCGGTCAGGCGTGAGCGTGACCACATGCACCTCTGCGCCGAACACACGCTGCGCCATGTCTGCAAAAGAACCGCCGGTGCGCCGCACTTTGAATGTGCCCCAGGTCATGCCGGGCTCCTCGTGGCGCTTGATCATTGCTGCGGCCAGATCGGCGGTGGTCAGGGCGCTGGCGGACTTCCAATCGCCGCGTTTGGAGAGAATTTGCAGCGGTTGAGTGGAATTTCGCACGCTCAGAGCCACCATGTTGCTGTTCACATTGAAAAACACCTCGGCGACAAGCCACACCAGCAGCGAGCTGAGTACAGCGAGCAGCAGCAGCGTTTTTAAGCATCCACGTTTTCCGGCCATGATGAGGGTTCAGCAGAATGGAGCACACCGAATGCCGATCAAGCGCGATGTGCCCGGCTTCAGATGAAGATTGATTCATGCGCCGCCTTGCCACAGCATCGTCCGCATGATGAAAGCCTTCGCCGTCGCTCTTTTCCTTGCCGCCTTCAACCTGCATGCGCAGACATCGGTCATCACCCTCAAAGCCGCCACAGACCGTCCTGACGCGCTCTATAAAACAGGTGAGATGGTCACCTTCACCATTGAGGTGACGCAGGATGGCAAGCCGATGGCGGATGGCAAAGTCACCGGTGTTTTGTCCAAGGACGGTGTGCAGCCGCAGCCGCCGCAAACACTGAATGTGAAGGACGGAAAGGCGACGATCATCGGCAAGCTCGACGAACCCGGCTTCCTGCTGCTGCGCACGAGCAGTGGCAAGGCATCGACGATGGCCGCCGCAGGTTATGATCCGCTGCAACTCAAGCCCAGCATGCCGGTGCCGGACGATTTTGACGCGTTCTGGGCCGCGCAGAAGGCCGCACTGGCCAAGGTGCCGATGAAATCAACGCTCACGCCTGTGACAACGACGGTGAAGGGTGTGGACGCGTTTGATGTGCAAGTGGATTGCCTCGGCAAACCGGTTTCCGGCTATCTGGGCCGCCCGAAAAACGCAAAACCAAAGTCGCTGCCTGCCATTTTGCATGTTCACGGCGCGGGCGTGCGCAGCTCAGGCTTGGCCAGCGTTTCCTGGGCGGCAAACGAGGGCGGCATGCTGTCCCTGGACATCAACGCGCACGGCATTCCGAATGGGAAGCCCAAGGAGTTCTACGACGCGCTCACGAATGGCGAATTGAAGGGCTATCCACAGTTTGGCAACAAGGACCGCGAGCAGTGCTACTTCAAAGGCATGTTCCTGCGCCTGATCCGCGCCATCGACTTTCTCACCTCGCAGCCGGAGTGGGATGGGAATACGCTGATCGTTTATGGCAGCAGCCAGGGCGGCTTCCAAGCTTTTGCGGCGGCTGGACTCGACGAACGGGTGACGTTCATCTGCGCGGGTGTGCCCGCAGGCTGTGATCACACCGGCAGCCAGGCCAATCGCATCAACGGCTGGCCGAAAATCGTGCCGAATGACGCCGAGGGCAAACCGGACGCCGCCGCGTTGCAGGCGTCACGTTACTTCGACTGCGTGAACTTCGCGGCAAAAGCGAAATGCAAAGGCGCGGCGGTCACGGTCGGCTTCATCGACACAACCTGCCCGCCTACGAGCGTCTATGCGGCCTACAACGCGCTGACGATGCCAAAGTCCATCCACACCGATGTCCTCGCAGGCCACACCAACACGCCCGCCGCCTCCAAGTTCATGCAGGAGGCGGCCTTCAAGCATGTACGGGCCATGAAGTGATGGGCGCTTATTTTTCCTGACCGGTGGCGATGGGCATGATGCCGAGTTCTCTGGCGTCCGAGATGGAGATGAGTTGGATGTTCGGATCTTCACCGCTGTCGAGTGCCTCGGCGTGTTCTTCGAGCGATGCGTTGCCAGCATCAATGGCGTTGCTGAAGGTTTTGAAGGAAGCTTGGAACTCCTGGTTGCGCGCCTTTTGCGGCAGTTTGGGCAGGTCTTTGACGGGCTTGAGGCTGTTGTTGCCCAGCATCGTGGTTTCCAGGCCGACGATGCCGTCATCTTCTCCTTCACCCGTGTCAAAGGCCAGGAAACAGTGGCCGGGAACCATGACGAGGTAGGCATTGATGCCGATTTTGCGCAGGATGGAGGCCATCAGCACAGAGCCGTCCACGCAGTTTGCCTGGGTGGCAGCGACGGAGTCATCCATGAAGCGCACCGTCTGGCTGACGACGAATTTGCTGGGAGTGGTGGTGGAGACATCGCTGTATTTGATGCCCCGGCGCTGGAGGACGTTCCAGATGGCGAAGACCTGCACCATCACCTCCTTGGGGTCTTCGGACTGGTAGCCGGTGAAGCCGGTGACGAGGCCGCTTTGGAGCGCCTCTTTGAGGATGCTGTCCACCAGCGGATGGTTTTCGTTCACATACGCGGCGAAGAGCCAGGAGAAGTCGTCAAACTCCTCGCCATCCTCGTCCAGGAGCACATAGAACGGGCAGTCGTTGAGAGATTTCATGATGCAGGTCTCGGTTTGCTCCGGCAGTTCCTCACCATCGACGGTGACGTTGAACGTGACGTTGACCGGGCGCTGCTGGCGCACTTTCAGCAGGGCCGCATAGTCCCAGGCGGCCTTTGGGAAGATGAGCGCCTCGCCGTTGCGGTTGACCTTGCTGACCGTGCCCTTCCATTTCGAGGGTCTCATGAAGCCATCAACGCTGATCTCCACCACGACGGCTGCACCCTTCGGCACGCCGGTCATTTCCACCGCGAGCCAGCCGTTTTCGTCGCCGTAGATCGGCACCTCCTGCTTTTTGAGTTTGGGATCGTCCTCAGTTTTTTTGTCTTCGGCGTTTTCCTCATCGCCGTTCCAGTCCACGGTGGCGGTGGCGACGATGGCGCTCGGGAACAAATCTTTTTCGGTGTAGGACCAGGGGATGAAGGTGGGCTCAGCCTTGGAAAAAGTGGTGAGAGCAGAGACGAGCAGCAGGGCTGGGAGGAGTTTCATTCGATGAGGAGAATGCATGAATGCACCATCAATCCGGCGGGGAAAGCTGCTTTTGTTCGCCACGGCGAGTTCTGGCGGCTTGCACTCGTTTCGACCGCTGGCAGGATGGCGCATGCCGAAAAGCATCGCCATTTTTGGAGGGAGTTTCAATCCACCGGGGCAGCATCATGCGGCCATCGCGCTGCGGCTGGCGGAGATGTTTGACGAGGTGCGGGTGATTCCGTGCGGACCACGGCCTGACAAGCTGGTGACGGGCAGCGTGCCGCCGGTGTATCGCGCGGCGCTGGCGGACATCGTCTTTGGCGGCCTGCCGAAGGTGATCGTGGACCTGAGCGATTTCGAGCAGGAGACGTTCACGCGGAATCACGAGCTGCAGACGCGCTTCGAGCAGGAGGGCGAAGTGTGGCATGTGGTGGGCGCGGATTTGCTCGCGGGAGGTGCCAAGGGCGAATCGCCCATCCAGCAGAGCTGGGCGCGCGGCGCGGAACTGTGGCAGACGGCGAATTTCGCGGTGCTGCGTCGTCCTGGCTATGAAATCGACGCGCGTGACCTGCCGCCGCATGCGCGGGAGGTGGATTTGATTGTGGAAGGGGCGAGCACGCTGATTCGTGAGCGCTTGAGCAGCGGCAAGGACGTGACGCAGATGCTGCACCCGCGCGCGCTGGCTTACATCGAGCGCTATGGCCTGTATCGTGCGCCGATTCCGGGAAACTGGGCGCGTGGAACGCTGGAGGGCGCGCAGTTTTTTCTCCAGGCGAACGCGGCGATCCCGAAAGTGCAGGAGCTGAGCGCGGGGCTGGTTTCCAGGCATGTGCCGGCGTGTGACGCGGACTTCATCAGCGTGGTGGGCGGTGATGGGGCGATGCTGCGCAGCATTCGCGAGCACTGGCGGGCGCGGCTGCCGTTTTTTGGCATCAACGCGGGGCACATCGGCTTTTTGCTCAACGGGCCGGAGCAGGTGAGCGCAGGCGCGTTTCCGCCGTGCGACGTGATTTTTCGCCAACTGCCGATGCTGTTCCTCGAATTCGAGGATGAGAGCGGGCAAACGCGCACGGCTCACGGATTCAACGACGCCTGGCTGGAGCGTGAGACCAGCCAGAGCGCGTGGCTGGAGATCACGGTGAACAACGTGCGGCGGATTCCCAAACTGGTGAGTGACGGGGCGCTGGTGGCCACGGCGCCCGGTTCGACGGCCTATGCGCGAAGCATGGGCGCCTCGCCGCTGCTGGCAGACACACCGGCATGGCTGTTGGTGGGATCAAACGTGCTGGAGCCGGCGCACTGGCGCAGCGCCTTGCTTTCTCCTGACACCACGGTCGAAATCCGCAGCCTGGAGCCGAAAAACCGGCCGGTGGAGGCGTTTGTGGACGGCCTGAGCATGGGGCGCGTCGTGGCGCTGCGGGCGCGGCTGTCACGCGCGGCGGCGGTGGAGTTGGTGTTCTGCGCCAGCCATGACATGGCGGAAAAAATCGCGGCGATCCAATTTGGCGCATGATCACGGCGGTGCAAAAAGACGAGGCGCTGCTGGCCGACATCGCGGCGGCATCGTTGGATAAGGACACGCTGCATGTGTGGTGGCTAGGGCAGAGCGGTTTTCTGGTGCAGTGGGCCGGTGAGCGGCTGCTGTTTGATCCTTACTTATCAGATTCGCTGACGAAGAAGTACGCGCAGACGGACAAGCCGCATGTGCGGATGACTGAGCGCTGTGTTGAGCCAGGAAAACTGACCGGCATCAGCCGCGTGACGGCGAGCCATGTACACACGGATCATCTGGACGGCGAAACGCTGGTGCCGCTGGCGCGGGCGAATCCGGGTTTCCGGCTTTATCTGCCGCATCCCATCATTGCAGAGGCAAACAAGCGTCTGGGAGACGCGGAGGTCACGCTCTGCCCCATCGGTGATCACGATTCTTATCATGAAAACGGTTGGGAGCTGCACGGCGTGGTGGCGAAGCACAACGAGGTGCTGCGTGATGAGCACGACAACTGCCACTACACCGGATTCCTGGTGAAATGCGGCCCGTTCACGATCTATCACAGCGGGGACACGCTGTGGCATGATGACATCGTGAAAATCCTGCGTGAGAACCGCTGCGACATCGCTTTCCTGCCCATCAATGGTAACAAGCCCGAGCGTCGTGTGGCGGGGAACCTCAATGGCACGGAGGCGGCTGCGCTGGCAAAGGCGGGGCAGGTGAGGCTGGTGGTGCCATGCCACTACGACCTGTTTGAGTTCAACACAGTGACACCGGATGAGTTTGCCCATGCCTGCGAACGACTGGAGCAGCCCTTCAAGGTGCTGCGCTGTGGCGAGAAGCTGGAACTGCGGCGGGAGCGCAAAGCGGACGATTATTTCGCCACAGCCTGACCCGTGGAGGTCCAGGCGTTGAAGCCGCCTTTGAGCAGCAGGATGTTCTTGAAGCCCATCTTGTGCATTTCCCGGGCGACGAGCTTCGCCCGGCCGCCGATGGCGCAATAAACGATGGAAGGCTTGGATTTGTCGAGCTTGGAGAGGGCGTCGAGCGTCTGCTGACCGTGGAAATGGTCGATGTGCAGTGAATTGAGGATGTAGCCCCGCGTCTGGCGCTCTTCCTCCGTCCGCACGTCGATGATCTGTGTGTCCAGGTGCTCCACGAGATGGCGCTGAATGTCTGCTGGAGCGATGAAACCTATTTCAGCGGGCAGAACCACCTCACGCGGTGAGTCGAGGGGAGATTGGGATTGCCCAGGCTGGGGAAAGAGATTCCAAACGAGGAGAAGGCAGAGCAATCGAGTACGCATGGCGTGAAGAAGGGAAGGGGCGGGGAAGACTTCAACAGCAGAGTTGTGAGCAGAAATGTCAGATAATTGTGAGATTTATGAAAATATATATTGAATCAATTTATAACATCAGATATAAATACCATAATTCGAGGCTGAACAACTCCAACGGGCTGCTCAACTCGAAGTTAACACCAACAGCCAAATACAAACACACAACACTATGAAAAACATCAAGCTTAACACCTCCCGCAAGGCTGGCTTCAGCCTCGTGGAAATGCTCGTCGTCATCGCCATCATCGGCATCATCGCCGCGATCGCGATTCCAAACATCGGCAGCCTGAACGACAGCGCTCGTGACGCCGCCGCCAAGCGCAACGCCCAGACCGTGGCCTCCGTGCTCAACGCTGCTGTCGCCGCTGGCGCAAGCCTTAGCGACCTCACGACCCCTGCGTCCATCGTGGCGAAGGCCGAAGCCGGCGTTTCCCCGACAGATGGTGCCTTCAAAGGCAAGACCTTCACCTCCGGCCCGATCGATCCAGATGAGCGCGCCAAGGTTGCCACCTACCTGACCTGGGACGCCACGAACCAGCAGGTGAAGTACGACTCGAACCCAACCCCCCCCTGATAGCGGTGGTCATTCGTCGCCCGGCACTGTGATTTAATCAACAGCATCGGACGAATCTCGTCCGCCGGGGAGGTGACTCCCCGGCGGATTTTTTGCAAAAAGACACGCGGCGGCCAGTGGACATGAAAGCGATTCATCATTCGAAAAGACAGCAGGGGTTCAGTTTTGTGGAGGCGATCTTTACGATTGCAATCATCGGCATCATGTCATCCCTGGTGGTCGCGGCGATTTCCAACGCCTCGCGTGACGCTCACCGCGTCATGGCGCGCCAGCAGCAGGCGGCGGTGAACAGCGCGCTCACCGCCTGGGTGATGGCGCAGACCCGCGTCGGCAGCACTGCACAGGTTAGAGGCATGGAGAGCGTGCGCACCACTTACAACGCGCTCCCCACCACTTCGGCACGCTTCAATCTCTTGGTGCCAAATTCATCCTCCCCGGACCCGAGTGTGCGGGCGGGATTTTTGGATCAAACCACGGCGGATCACTTTCTGGATTACACGACCGGCACGGACCGGCTGAAAACCGCCGCCATGGACAATGCCAAGCAGTACCTGAGCCTGCCCACCTGGCAGAGCGGGGACTTTCCACGCGTCGAACTGGTCAATGAATGAGTCTGCCATGAAACATTTTCTTCAACACTCACGCATCCGCCTCGCCGGCTTCTCTCTGGTTGAGATGATGGCCTGCGTTTCAATCATTGGCATCATCGCCTTCATGGCGATTCCCTCGGTCACTCGCATGCGGAGTGACAGTGAGCGTAATCTGGCCATCGCCCGTGCCGAGGCGCTCAATCTGGCGCAGGCGAGCCTGATTCAGGTGCGTGGGCGCACGCAGGCGTCACTGGACTGGTCCGGTGCGGCCTCGGTCGAGGCGAAATACACGCTGCTGCGGCCTTACCTGAGCTTTTCGGAGACGACGCTCGCGGCCTTTTTGCCGTCCGGCTACAGCGTCATTTTTCCGCCGTCCATCACCACCATGACGAAGGCCGCGCTGAGCGGTCCGTCTGGAACCATTTACTACTAGCCCGTGCCCCCGGCATGATCCTCACTACCCGCAAACACGAATGCCAATCTGCCGCCGCCGCGCCTGTGCGCCGCCGCGGCATGGGTGGTTATTCGGTCACGGAGCTGGTGATTGTGATCTCCATCATCGGCACGCTGGCGGGCATCACGGTGGGCGGGATGCACCATTTTCTCGACGGGGCGAAGGACGCGCTGGCGGCGGAGCGGCAGGAGATGCTGAACCAGTCGCTGCATCGTTTCGCCCAGCAGAACTATGAGATGCTGTTCAACCCCATGAACAGCTCCGGCGCGGATGAGATGGTGATCCTGCGTACGCTGCAATACCGCGATCCCGACATTGATCGGGCCAAGTTTGGTTCCCCGTACATCGACCCGTGCTACAACCCGGTGGTCAGCAGCTCAGAGCAAGAGTATCGCCTGAGTTGGACCGGGAAAAATTACACGCTGCTCAAGCCTGGCACGGCGGGCACGGGGCTGTTGATGAATTTTGAAGGCACGGATTTCACCGAAGCCTTCGACTTCCCGCCGAATTTTCAAATGGCGGGGCGCTGAGCCAGCCTGCACTCCCCCCCCCAAAGCCGCTCTCACATGCCTGCCACTCTCCAGATCCCGGCCTCTCACACACCCAAATCCTTTGGTGCTGCGAGTAATCCGCCAAACGCGACAATTGAGGCCCGGCACGCTGCGATCCTTTCCATTGAGGGGCTGGCGCTGCAATACACCATGCTGCCGGTGACGTTGCTGCGTGAGAGCTGCTCCCCCGACGCGGAGCGGCTCATCCGCAAGCTGGGACGCGTGCCCTATGTGGCTGATCCCTGGCTGCCGGTGACGACCATCGGGCCGCTGCTGGTCATGGCGCATCACAACCCGAAGGCCGGGGATCTGTGGGGTGTGCCGCCGTTTTTGACCATCCGGGTGCTCGTCACGCCGGATCAATATCAAAACACGCGCAAAGATCTGGTGCAGCGCTTCGGCCAGATGCCGATCTCGCAGTCGAACACCATGGAGCAGCTCCAGCCGCCGGTGTTTGCCGATCTGGGCCTGGAGGGCACGTTCAACTGGCTGCTGGAAAACTACCCGTACGAACCGACAGAGATCACCAAGCTCAAAGGCTTCTACGAGGCGCAGAAGGGCAAGACGGACACGCTCGGGATCACGCACTTCAACGTGGTGCAGCGCAACATGGGCGTGGCCCTGCAGCATCTCGTCAGCGGTGGTCGCTCCTTCGTGTACAGCGCCACCGAGGCCCAGCGGCAGACTTTCTTCCCCATCCCGCTGCTGGAGCGCCACAGCGTCTATCCGCTCTACATCGGCAAGCATGTCGTCTTCCTTCTGAGCGAGAGCAGCGACTGCTACGCTTTTGAGGACGAATGGCTCTCCATGGGCAATCCGCCGGTGAAAATCGTGCCGGTCATGGCCGATCTGGCCAGCATTCGCGAGGCGATCAACCGCGCCGGCGCCACGTTTGACCCAGGCGCGGTGGCCTCCATTGACGGTGCGACGCTTTCCGTGGCCGATGATGCCACGGTGGTGGAAATCTCCCCGGAGGACATGGCGCGGGTCAATCCGCAAAACCCCAACCACGAGCCGGAGCAGTTGGTGCAGTGGGCGTTGTTCACCGCCATCCGCTGCCGGGCGTCTGACCTTCATTTGGAGAAGTTTTACAGCTTTACCCGCTTCCGCGCCCGCATGGACGGCACCATGAAGACGATCATGACGGCGCCGGAGAGCCAGTTGAACCGCTTTGTGGCCCTGCTGAAAAACTACGCCGGCATGAACCAGAGCCGCGCGGAGTGCCAGGACGGCCGAATGGCGCTTTCCGTCGGCCGCCGTCGCGTGGATGTGCGTGTCGCCGCCATTCCCACGCGGCGCGAGTTCCAGAAGGTCATCATGCGCTTTCTCGACAAGCAGGACGGTGTGAAGCGCCTTTCGGACTTCAATCTCTCCCAGCGCCAGATCGACATTCTCACGCGCACCATGCAGCGGGACCAGGGGCTGGTGCTCGTCACCGGACCCACCGGTTCCGGTAAAACGACCACGCTCTACGCGCTGCTCAACAGCGTGAACGACGAGGGCGTGAACATCCAGACCATCGAAGATCCCATCGAATACGAGATCGAGGGCATCAACCAGACGCAGACGAACAACGCCCGCGGCCTCGACTTCGCCAATGGTCTGCGTTCTCTTCTGCGTGCTGACCCGGACATCATCCTCATCGGTGAATCACGCGATGCGGAAACCGCCATGGCGGCGGTGAACGCCTCGCTCACCGGTCACTTGGTGCTCACCACCCTTCACGCGAACGACTCGCTGCGCGCTGTCTCCCGTCTCTTGTCCATGGGGGTGGAAAAATACCTGCTGGCCGACTCTCTGGCCCTCAGCCAGGCACAACGTCTGGCCCGTCGCCTTTGCGCCTACTGCAAGCAGCCCATGCAGGTGCCCCAGGACGTGCAGGAGCTGATGGCGCGGCAGGCCGTCATCACCCAGCCGATCACCACGCCGATCTACACCGCCCGCGGCTGTGACGAGTGCCACGGCACCGGATACGCCGGACGCGTGGCCCTCATGGAGCTGTGCGAGGTGAACAACGAGCTGCGCGATCTCGTGGAAGAAGGCGCGCCGCTCAGCGCCATGCGCGCCGCCGCATTTAAGAACGGCTTCCGCTCTCTCTACCAGGAAGGCCTGCAACAGGTCATCGGCGGCCATACCTCGCTCGATGAGATCAAGTGCCTCAGCTACACCGCGATGTGATGCCTCTTTTAAGCCAAAAATACTCAACCACCGCCACTGCCATGTCCCAGACCTCCCAGCTCCTTCCTCGTGAATTCGCCACACGCGCGACGGTTCGCGTGCTGATCGTTGATGACGAGCCGCATGTCCTCGCCGTCGGCAAGGCCGTGCTTGAAGCGCATTGTTTTGAAACCCTCGCAGCCCGCACCGGCGAGGAGGGGCTGGCGCTCGTGCGTCGTGGTCTGGAGACGGGAGAGCGCGTCACGGTGGCGATTTTGGACCTGACCATGCCTGGCGGCGCTTCAGGCTTTGAAGTGCTGGAGTGGCTGCGCGCCTGCGATCCAGGGCTGCCCGTCATCGCCTGCAGCGGCTATTTTCAGGAGGATGTGCGGGAGCTGTGCCAGGCCATCGGTTTTGTGGATGTGCTGCACAAGCCCTTCAACCTCGAGACACTCGGTGTTTCCGTGCGCCGCGCCATGACGCATGGGAACGAAGCGGCTGCGTTCGGAACCTCATACTCCAATGATGCCGCGTCATGAGGCTCAATTTCCAGATCGCCAACCGCTTCACGGTCATGGGCATGTTTGCCGTGCTCGTCGGTGCTGGAGCCACCGCGTCCGGCTTCATCTGGCAGGAATTCATCACGCTGCGGTTCGTGCAAAACTCGTACCTCGGTGCTGTCGCCCTGGCGGGGCAGATGGAGCTGAACCGGCAGGCGCTTTCGGAAGGTGAGATCACGGGCGTCGCCCCCTTGAACTGGGAAAACGAGACCCGCATGCGCATGCGGCTCCAGACCGTGGAAATCCCGCCCGCGCTGCAAAGCCTCGGTCTTGAAGTCGAAGTGGTGGCTCCGCGTCAGGGCGGCGGCTCAGGTGCCCCGGTCGTCAAATCCCCGCCCATCTCTATTCTGCCCATCTGTCAGAAATGCATCGCCCAGGAGCCTGATCCCGCGCATATGGACAGCCTCATCTACCGCGTCATGGCTGGCACCAGCCTGGTCATGGATGACACCAGCACCAACCGCGACCTGGAGGTCAATGGCGGTGATCACTGGCTCATCAGCGCCGCGCCGCTCTATGGGCGTGAGGGGCGTGTCGCAGGAGCGTTCATCGCCCGTCAGCCGCTGGTGCAGTTGCGTCATCTGATGAACAACCAGCGCCTCGTGGTGCCTGTTTTCGGAGCATGCGCCGGCCTCGCCTTCGCCGTGCTCGGCTTTTACTTCATCGGGCGCGGCATCACCGTGAAGACAAGCGCCCTGGTGAACGCCTTCCGTGCCATGCGCGCTGGAAACCTGAACATTCGCGTCCCCGCCAGCGGCGGTGATGATCTGGACCTCGTGCAGGCGGAGTTCAACACCATGATCGAGCACATCCGGGACGAGGATCACCGCAAGCACGCGCTGCTCATCGAGTACGAGGGTGCCAAGCGCCAGGCCGAGGTGGCCACCGCCGCCAAGGGCAACTTCCTCGCCAACATGAGCCATGAGATTCGCACGCCCATGAACGGCATCATCGGCACCACCAGCCTCCTCATCGAGATGGGTCTTGAAGAGGAGCAGGAGGAGCTTGTCCGCATGATCCGCTCCAGCGGCGAGTCCCTGCTGCACGTCATCAATGACATCCTCGACTTCTCCAAGCTCGAGTCCGCCAAGATGGACATCGAGAAAATCCCCGTCGATCTCGAAAAGCTCCTCGGCGACACCACCGACGTCTTCTCCCACAAGGCCGCCGAGAAAAACATCGAGCTCAACGTCCATCTCGACGCCGCCCTGCCGCGCAGGGTCATCGGCGACTTCCAGCGCATCAAGCAGGTGCTCGTCAATCTCGTCGGCAACGCCATCAAATTCACCGAGAAGGGGGAAATCCTCATCCTTGTCCGCCAAGTCTCACGTCAGACTCCGCTGGGCGATCAAACACTGCTGCATTTCTCGGTGCGTGACACCGGTATAGGCATTCCAGCCGATAAAATCGGCCAGTTGTTCCAGGCCTTCAATCAGGCCGACGCGTCCACCACGCGCAAATACGGCGGCACCGGCCTGGGCCTCGCCATCTCCAAAAAACTCGTGAAAATCATGGGCGGTGAGATCAGCGTCATCAGTGAGGATGGCAAAGGCTCTGACTTCTTCTTCGAGCTACCGCTCCAGGTCGCCGCGGATGATGAGTCGCGTGAGGAGGAACTGGCCTGGCTTGATGTCGTCAAAGGACGGCCCGTCACCATTTTCAGCGCTCATCCCACCACGCTTCAGGTGCTCAATCAGTCCCTCATGCAGTGGGGCATGAGCGTCACCCTCCTGCGTGAGAAATCCGTCGTTGAGTTGGAAAACCAAATCGAGGAGGCCGGTCTGTTCATCCTCGACGTCTCCGGTCTGCGCCAGGAGGAGGCTCAACCGCTCCTCAATGCCGCCGCCGTCCGTGGCACCGCCATCGTCACGCTCATGTCCATCACGAATGCCAAGCTGGACCGCGATCGTTTCGCTCCACCGCCCGGCAGCCGCCATCTTCGCCTCTCCAAGCCGATCAAGCGTCGTGATCTCCTACGCAGCATGTCCGAGCTTTATCGCATGCCGCGCCGGGTCGTCGTGGCGGCCACCGCACCCGTTTCTCCGATGCTGGTGCCTCAGGGCATGCCCATGCTTCGTCCGGCCACGGCTCCGGTCATGCAGGGGGCGCCCGCCCAGATGATGATGCCGCAGGGCTTCCAGCCCGCCGCCGCATATCCGCAGCCGGCGATGATGCAGCCCCAGCCCATGATGATGCCACAGCAGGCGGTCATGCCTGTCGCCAATGCTTTTGTCCCGGCAGCAGTCCCGAGCACCGCAGGCTCTCACGCCGCCTCCGGCGGTCATGATGCCCAGGTGTCGAACTCCACCAATCGCGCCATCGCCAACGCCGCCAAGGCCGAGGCCAACAACTTCGCCAGCCAGCACCCCGCTCGCATCCTGCTCGTCGAGGACCAGCCCTTGAACCAGAAGATCGCTGTCATGCTCATGCAGCGTCTAGGCTACACCAAGATCGACATCGCCAACAATGGCGCGGAGGCCGTCGAAATGTCCGCCCAGGGCAGTTACGACATCGTTTTCATGGATCTGCAGATGCCCGTCATGGGCGGCATCGAGGCCACCCGTCGCATCCGGGGGAATTTCCAGCTCAAGCACCAGCCCGCCATCATCGCGATGACCGGACACGCCCTCACCGGCGTCAAAGAAGAGTGTCGTGAGGTCGGCATGAACGCCTTCCTCACCAAGCCCGTCAGCCTCGACGACTTCCGCCGTGTGATTCCGCCAGCGCTCGCCGTCGAAGCCTCGAAAATTCCGATGAGTTTCTGATCTGCTCCTTACTGGAGCTTTTTCACAATACCAATCAGACAGGAGAGAAAACGCGAATGGACTTGAATGTTCCGCGAATCCGAACCAGTCGCTCGTCATTCGTGAACATTCGCGGCCATTCGCGGCCATTCGCGTTGAAATATGAAAGAGATCTACTTCATCAGTTCGGCCAGCTTGGGGCTGATCGCATCCGCCCAGATCTGGTAACCGGAGGCGGAGAGGTGCAGGAAATCCGGCATGATCTCCTTGGTCAGGCTGCCGTCGGGCTGGAGGAATTTGTCGCCGATGTCGAGGAAGTGGATGTTCTTGCCGTCGTCGAGCTTGGCGATGATGGCGTTGACCTGCTTCAATTTGTCACGGCCCGGATTGGGGCTGGCTTTTTCACCACGCGGGAACACGGCCAGCAGGAGAATCTTGGCCTGCTGCTGCTTGGCACGAATGGTTTCGACGATGACCGTGACGCCCTTGGCGATGCCTTCCGCCGAATCCTGGCCCGAGTTGTTCGTGCCGATCATGAGCACCACGGCCTTGGGTTTGATGCCATCCAGCTCGCCATTCGTGATGCGCCAGAGCACATGCTGCGTGCGGTCGCCGCCGATGCCGAAATTCGCGGGCTGGTACTGCCCGAAAGCCTTGTCCCAGATCTCCTTTTTGCTGCCCCAGCCTGCGGTGATTGAGTCACCCAGAAACACGAGCTGCGCCGTGCCTTCCTGAGCGATTTTGACGAAACGTTCATGCGCTGCCTGGAAGCCGGGGTTCACCTTGCCATCGGGGCCAAACTTCTGCGCGGCCACATCCGGCGGCTGGGGCGGCATTTTCACTGCAGGCGCGGCCGGTTTGACGGCAGGAGCCGGAGTTTGCGCCTGGGCGGCGATGGAAAGGAGCAGCAGGAGGGAGGCGGCAAGGGGGGTGAATTTCATGCGCGGCGATTGTGAGCGGCGCTGCCTCACGACACAATCACAAAATCAGGGGGACTGCATAGCTCGTCCACCAGAACGAGGGGATTGGGAGAGCTGTCGAGCGCCGGGGCACCCTGAGTTTACCGCAGTGAGGCGGAGGAGCAGAGATCGCGGAGTTTTCTGACACCGATCATTTTTGCTCCGTAATCTTGGTCCTTGGCATCGCTTTGGCGATGTCCTGGATCAAGGTGGGAGGCACATCTTTAGAATACGCAATCTCCAGTTCCTTCAGCTGGCCTTTGAGTGCGCCGAGATGTTTCAGGCATTCACCAGGCTCTTTGTTGAGTGTGCTGCCGTGCAGGATGAGGCTTGTCACGTTCTTTAGACTGGCGATGAGGGCTAGATGCCTCGCCTCAAACGGACCGCCGCCCGTGTAGAGCTTGCGCAGTTTTGGCAGCGCGGCGAGGTAAGCAAGGCTAGCGCCGGTGATTTTGGCATTGCTGTGGATGTTAAGTTCTTCCAAGGACTTGGCTTCGACGAGCACCTTCATTCCCTCGTCTGTCAGTGCGCCGAACGAGCAGCGGAGATCCGCGAGCTTCGGGCATTTCGCGAGAACTGAGAGCTGATCATCTGTGAAGTCATTGCCTTCAGCCATGAACTTGACCAGTCCCTTCATCTCTGGAAGCCAGCGTAGATGCTCTGCGGTAAAGTGGAGGGGCCACAACGACAAACTGGCGATTTTTGACTGTTCAGCAAAGGCGCTGAGGTGCTGGCCGTCGAGGTTAGGAAACCGAATCGAAAGATGGGTCAGCGCAGGGAGCTTGCCTAACAAAGAAAGGCCAGGGCCTTTGATCTCGGGTGAGACAGCGAAGGAGAGCTCCGTCAGGTCACGCAGGCCATTGAAGCGGCTCAAGTCGTCGTCCTTGATCTGCCATTTGTCGGCCTGGGTATTGATTGGAGCCACGGTCAGAAGGGTGATCTGGCCTCCAGGCAGGTCCTCACCGGGTTTGATCTCTTTTTTGCCAGCGCCGTCTTTGATAATGACCTTGGCCCCCATGCCGAGCAGCCATTCAGCGACTTCGCGCTGGGATAAGGTCGTCGAAGGCTTTAGCCCATCAGAGAGTCCTGTGGGTGGTTCAGTCCCTTTTCCCGCTGGCGTTGACGGTGCGAGCTGAACCTCTGCAGCACTTTTCCCCAATCTCTCGCGATACTCGCGCACGGTCTTGGCATGGGCGATGCGGTCCTGCTGGGTCAGCGTGGCCTCCAACTGCTTGAGTCGGGCGTCCAGCGGGTCGATGAGGGCCTTCAAGTTCTCGGCACGAGTGGCCTCGATCTTCGCATAGGCGGCGCGGTAGATCTCGCGTAGCTTCTGGAGCGCTGCCGTGGTCTGGGCGTCGGCCGGAGTGCGGGTGCCCTCACCCGCATCCCCACCGACCACGGCGGACGAGGGCCTCCGCGCTCCTGTGACCTGCTTCTTCTCCGCCTCCAGGGCGATGACGCCATCCAGATGCCCGGCCTTCTTCTCACTGGCGATCTCCCGGTCGATGCCGCCCACGTAACCCGCGTTCAGCTTCGCCACATCGGCTTCAAACGGAGCGGTGACGCGCTCGCCTTGCAGCTTTACGAACTGCTCATGCAGCGCCTTCAACTCCGGGATGGCGGCCAGCGCATCTGCCGCCTTCGCCTGCTCGGCTTTCTGCTGCTCCTGCTTCGCGGCGAGGGCGCGGAGGTCGTTGCCCTTTTCATCGACGCCAAGGAGGCGCAGCGCCTCGGCTTCGGGCAGGCCGTCGAGGTTGATGACTTCGATGTCGCGGATGGGACAGCGACCATTGTAAGTCGCCCCCCCTTTGCCCAGGTTAGCTAGGCGACCAATGGGCAGTAAACGACTGTCTAAATGGGCAATCACTCGATCACCAACTGCTCCTATTTCGATCATCGCCTTCCGACCCACCGTCAAAGCGATCCTCTCTCGCACTGCATGATGCCAACCATCAGGAGTCTTATCTCTATCAATGATGCGAATGTCGAATTCACGAGTCTTTGCTGAATAAGCCGCCTCGATGACGGCCTGTGGATCTGAAGTTCGGATGCCTAGCCAAGCCTCTTCGTTATTTGAGTAGTCGATGACCGCTCTCACGCCAATGTTCTGGAACCGCAATTGACCAAAATTAAATCCTTTGCCTCCGGAACGACTGGTTTGATCAATCCACCCATCCTCAAACTTCACGCCACTGTCCGGCTTGCGCAGATCCTCCGGCAAGTCCTCGAACGTGGTGAACACCTTCACCCACTGGCCGGGAGGGAGGGCCGCTGGGGCGGCATTTGAGATGGGGGATTTGGAATTTGAGATTGCCGCAGTCCCGCCGGCTGTGGTGGAGGCGACGGTGGCAGGCTGGCGCAGGTCATTGCCCTTCTCATCCACACCGAGGATCTTGAGCGCCTCGGCCTCGCTGAGACCGTCGAGGTTGATGACTTCGATGTCGCGGAACATGCCTGACTCATAAATTCCAACGTTGGCGCTGCTGCGCTGCGAATCAGGTTGAGCCAGCACCAGTTCCCCGTTGATCCGCCCCAGGTATTTTCCTTTCCAGCAAGTGAACTCGACGGTGAACTCCTGCTCAGGGAGGCTCAGGGTCATCTGCTTGGTGTAAAGCGTCTTTTGTTCATGGGGGATGGACAGCGTGATGGCACTCTGTGCGGGGTTGAAGCTGAAACGATGTGCGCTGCCTGAACCTCCGATGTCGATGCTTAAAGATTGAGAAGACGATTTGAAAGTGGCGCGGAGGCCAAGGTTTTGCGCTTTCAAGTTCACAACCCTTAAATCCATGTCCCGTCTCGCTGGCACCCACCAGATGCCCTGTTGCTTAAGGGTGCTCCTCTTGACGGAAATTCCCTCTGAGTTGCCTGAAACCTTCACCCATTGGCCGAGCGGGAACTGCGGCTCGGAAGGCTTGGAGACGGCGGGAAGAGGAGGTTTGGAGGCAGCGACGGGTTGGGCCGCCTTCGGCGGCGGATTGGCCGTAGCCCGACTTTCCAAAGTCGGGGGCTTGGAGGTTGGCGAAGGCGATGACTCGACTTTGGAAAGTCGAGCTACGTCGGGCTTCTTGCCGCCGAGCATGACAAAAGCTCCGATGCCAATGGCCACAGCGACTCCGAGGCCGAGGAAGAGCGGGGTTTTGGACTTCGGCGGCGTTTCAGGAGCGCGGGTGCCCTCACCCGCTTTGATGCTTGGCTGGCGGGTGGGGGCACCCGCACTCCTTGGCTGCGGCTTCTGCGCGGCACTGCGCTTCCCTGGAGCCTGCGCCACTTGCGCGACGGGGATCGCCGCTCTCACCGGCGCGTCGTTCCGCACGAAAGGCACTGTCAGGATCACATCCAGCTCACGCCGTAGCTCCGCGGCGTTTTGATGGCGGTCTGAGCGGTCGTGCTGCATCGCCTTCATGATGATGGCGTCGAAACGCGGGTCGAGACCCGGCACCAGCACTGACGCGGGCCGGAACGCACCACGCGGGACGTTTCCCGTGAGCATTTGATACAGCATGACGCCCACCGCATAAAGATCGGCACGACCATCAACAGCGGTGCCAAGCATCAGCGCTTCGGGAGCCACAAAATCCGGCGTGCCCATGGCGTAACCCGTCTTCGTGAGGCCGTGCTGGCCGGGGTCTTCCACCTTCGCCAGCCCGAAGTCGGCCACCTTGACCTGCCCCTTCATGTTGAGCAGCACATTGGCCGGCTTGATGTCGCGATGCACGATGCCCAGCTCGTGCGCAGCGCTCAGCGCATCGCACACATGGGCGGTGATGGCGAGTGCATGCTCCGGCGGCAGTTTCCCCTGCGCGGCGATCATCTGCGAGACATCGCTGCCGTCCACATACTCCATGGCAAAGTACAACTGACCGGCGGAGGTGGTGCCGAAGTCATACACGGCGACGACGGCAGGATGATTGAGTTTCGCCATCAGGCGCGCCTCGCTCTTGAAGCGCTCGGCGAAGCTGGGGTCTTCCTTTTCCACGCCGGGCGGCA
>Ga0209573_1001718_pt1 | contig 31705 bp, 24 predicted proteins | sample TNRBio252014_DNA_FD_185870 | JGI IMG/M metagenome (GOLD analysis project Ga0209573, IMG submission 185870) | Wastewater treatment Type I Accumulibacter community from EBPR Bioreactor in Madison, WI, USA - TNR Reactor_6/25/2014_ DNA (SPAdes)... | ecosystem: Engineered > Bioreactor > EBPR >...
ATGCTCAGACCTGGGCGCAGGTTTCGCGGATTCAACGGCAAGCGTGGATTCTGCGGGCGATATTGTTCGATGCACTGCCGGGCGGAACTCTGTCGTGGAATCTTCGCCTGTCAGACTCGACACATCGGTCTCGGGAGAAACCTCCTGATCTCGAGGATTCTCCACCGACAAAACATCATCGTCAGCATCCATTTCGAAATCATTCGACTGTTCTTCCGGAATCTCAAAGACGGCCTGCCATTCAAATTCTCCCACCATCGATTCGGAGGCGGACTTCAGGGTTTCGTAGGTGAATCTCTGAGTCCAGTCATCCGGAGAATGGGAAGGATTCTGTCCTCGCCATGTTCTTGAAACGGTCGCAAAACTGTTCTGCTCGGGTTCAATCGGAGACACATCAAATGCCAGTCCAGGTTCAAACAGCCCGCTGCCATTCAGTCGCGAACGCCCTCGACGAATTTTTTTCGGATCAGCCAGGTCTCCAGGCTGTACCTGAATCCGATCCAGGACGACCGTCTGCTTGGTATGCGGATTGTCGCCGCCGTAGGACACATTGATGTCGCGGACGAAGCGCGGACGGTCTTCATCGATCTCGACGATCAGATCAACGATGCCATCCTTTTCGGTGAACTGCGGAACCGGATTGACTGACGCAAAATAGTGACCGAGGTCACCGTAGTAGCCCAGCATCCGCTGAACATCTTTGCTCAGCAGGTAACCGTTGAACTTTTCTCCCGGTTTCAGTTTGGAATCACCCTGCAACTGTTTGGTCGCAATGATGCTGTTGCCCTGAAACCGAATTTCCCGAACGGTGTACTGCTTACCTTCTGTGACGGAAAAGTGCAGATTCACATCTGAACGATCTTTGGAGAACAGCGGCTTTGCAGTGACCTGAACATCGAAAAAGCCCACGTTTTTGTAGAACTGTTTCACGGCTTCAACGTCTGCCGGAATCGTATCAGGATTGTAAATCCCGCCGAAAATCAGAATCTTTTCCTTGGTGATCAGGTTTTTGCGAAGATCTCCATCACCCCAGTAGCGATTGCCCTCAAACGTACGGGCGTTGACCTGGACCTTCGGACCTTCGTCGATCCGGAACACCACATCGCGTTCGCCGGGCTGGCCACCCTTTACCAGTTCCACTTTGACGAAGTAATAGCCTTTGTCTTTGTATTCCTGTTCGATTCGGTTCTTTGCTTCCCGATTCGCCATGTGATCAAACGGGCTGCCAGCTTTCAGACCGGTCCAGGCCACCAGATGCTTGGTTTTGATTTTTTTGTTTCCAATGAATTCCACTCGCTGCACGATCGGGCGTTCATGGACCACAAAGACCAGCACCAGCCCATCGGGTGATTCATCCAGTCGTTCAGTCACACTGAAGAACCAGCGAGTGCTCATCAGCGAGCGTTTGTCTTCACGAATCAGGCGTTCAGTCACTTCGCGCTGAGGCTGCGACTGAATCTTCTGCATGATGGCCGATTCGGGAATCGTCTGATTTCCCTCGATGCGGATGTCCGAGATGATGACTCCGGATTCCCGAGCCACCGGGATTTCGTCCTGAGCAATCAGCTGTTGCCCGGGATAACCAATCTCGGCTGTCAGCAGCAACAAGACAGCAACGAAACATCGCAACTCGCTGGCGAGTCGTCGGATTCGCTTCCGTAAGTTTTGCGAATTCGGCATGCTTCAGATGTCTTCAGGAGGGAGCAGAGAGACAGGATTCGTAGCATTGCACAATTCCGCAGATTGACTCAAGACGAATTCCGATCGCCCTTGATTCTGCCTATTCCTCCTATTTCACTCTGCCTCCCCCAGGCTCGTTCCTTCGTCGCATGGCTTCAACCGAGAGTGGAATCTGACACAATTCCTTTCAGCATCAGACCGCTTCCCTGACCTTCGGAGTTCTACGCCATGACTCATCCGAATCTCGTTCGCCTGCCGATGGGAACGCTGCCGTTCCTGACATTTGCAGCGATCTCGCTTTCCCTTTCAAGCAGCTCAGCAGTGGCCCAGGAATTCAACTACGACGAATCCAAAGTCCCCGCGTACACACTGCCTGATCCATTGAGAGCCGAGGACGGGACGGAGATCACTTCTCCAGAGCTCTGGAACTCCAAACGTCGCCCGGAGGTGCTGCGGCTGTTTGAAGAGCATGTCTTTGGAAAGATCCCGGAGGCCGAAGTCAAATTGCGGACTCGGGTCCGGTCGGACAAGCCTGATGCGCTGGACGGTGCGGCACATCGTCGCGAAGTGACCGTGTACTTTTCAGACGACGACCGTGGACCGCAGATGGATCTGCTGATCTACACGCCCGCGGGTGCGAAAGGTCCGGTACCAGCATTCCTGGGCTACAACTTCAACGGCAATCACGGCATTGAGAAGGATCCATCGCTGCACATCACAGAATCGTGGGTTCGAAACAACAAAGACCACGGAATCAGCAATAATCGCGCGTCAGAGAAGACTCGTGGCGTCGAGTCCAGCCGCTGGGCCGTCGACATGATCGTCAAACGCGGCTACGGTCTGGTCACGATTTACTATGGTGACGTTGACCCGGACTTCGATGACGGATTCCGCAACGGTGTGCATGCTGTTCTTGAACAACGCGATCCGAATACGGCTCGAGCCGGAGACGCCGGAGGCTCGATCAGTGCCTGGGCCTGGGGACTGAGCCGCGCTTTGGATGTTCTTGAAAAAAACGCTGCCATTGATGCCAGCCGAGTGGCCGTGTTCGGACATTCGCGGCTTGGTAAAACATCATTGTGGGCCGGAGCCACCGATCCAAGGTTTGCGATGGTGATTTCGAACAACTCCGGCTGCGGCGGTGCCGCGCTGAGCAAGCGTGCTTTCGGGGAAACTGTAGCCCGCATCAACACCTCGTTTCCACACTGGTTTTGCCTGAACCATCGGAAGTACAACAACAACGAACAGGCTCTGCCTGTCGATCACCACATGCTGATCGCCCTCAGCGCGCCGCGGCCTGTTTACGTGGCCAGCGCGGTGGAAGACAAATGGGCCGATCCTTTTGGCGAGTTTCTGGGTCTCTACCACGCCGGTCCTGTGTTTCAGCTGCTGGGACGAAAGCCCCTTCCGTCATCCGAAATGCCCAAGATCGATCAACCCGTCATGACTGATGTGGGTTATCACATCCGCACGGGCGAACACGACGTAAAAGACTATGACTGGGAACAGTATTTGAAATTCGCCGACCTGCACCTGAAGAAATAGTCATTGGTCATTCATCGGACTCACGGGCAGAAATCCATTCACGCTGTTTGGTGCCTGAAAGCACATGCGATCATGAAATCGAGTATGACTCCCGTGAGTTCAACTCCTCTGTTTATCGTCGATGCGTTTGCGTCGCGTCCATTGACCGGCAATCCGGCTGCCGTCTGCCTCCTGGCAGAAACTCGTGACGACGCCTGGTTGCAGCAGGTCGCTGCGGAAATGAACCTTTCAGAAACCGCATTCGTATCACCGGACAATGGTCAGTTGCGTCTGCGGTGGATGACGCCAAAGGTCGAAGTGGACCTTTGCGGACATGCAACGCTGGCGACTGCTCACGTGCTGAAAGAACTGGCACAGTCCAATCGGCTTCCCGAATGGATCCGGCCACACTGGGCCAGCGGGGTCTGTCAGTTTGCCAGTCGCAGCGGAGTGCTGACGGTGGAATGTGGACTGGATCGAATCACTCTGGATTTTCCCGCAACGACCGTCGAACCCCAGGAGATCCCGCCGGGCTGCGTGGAAGCACTTGGCGTGGATTTCGAGGACGTGCTGTTCTGTGGACGTTCAAAGTTTGATTTCCTGCTGCAGGTTCGCTCGGCGGCAATTGTCCGAAAGCTGACACCGGACTTTGCTGCTCTGATGCCGCTGCCGGTGCGAGGTCTGATCGTGACAGCGCTGGGGGATTCCTGTGATCACGATGTGATCTCGCGCTTCTTCGCTCCGGCAGCCGGCGTTCCGGAAGACCCGGTTACTGGTTCTGCCCATTGCGCACTGGCACCGTTCTGGGTTCCGCACTTTGGCCGCTCCACTTTGTTTGGGTTTCAGGCTTCTGCGCGCGGAGGCCATGTGCGGATGGAACTCTGCGGCGATCGAGTGCGACTCAGCGGCCAGGCACAAACCGTGCTTCGCGGCGAATTGTGCGTGTTATGAGCCGGTAAAACACCGGGAAACGACTGACCCGAAGCACCACCTTAGAAGTTGCCCATTTCGCCAGAACACCAACACGAGGTTACGCAAATGCCGAGGGATCTTCCGGTGATCGAACTTTCAGCATCTGCTCAAGGTTCAGCAGGCGAAGCACCTCACCAACGCCCGGCGACGTAACAATTTCCAGATCGGTGCCGGTGACGTTCAGTGCCTGAGCGAGTCCGACCAGTTTTCCGGGAACGGTTCCGTCCAGAAAACCTGCAGCACTCAGATCCAGGCTGATGCGGGACACCGCCATTTGTGACAGGAGCTCAAGATCTGCAAAGAACTCTGTAAGGACTCGGCGGTCCTTCAAATCTGTGGACAGCAGACGTGCCAGTGCCGCGTCGTTCTCAACGGACACAGTGAGTGTTTTGTAGGTAATCGACATGCTCGGCACACCAAAAAATCGGCCGCAGCAGAAACTGCTGCGGCCGGAAAATGATTGATCAACGTTGCAGAATCAGACGACTTTGGTCACACCAGGAGTCGGAATTGGATAGGTCATATCCGCATTCGGAAGAATTGGCGGAACGTCACTGAAGCTGTGGTACTGCTCGACTGGCGAGATACAAACTTCAGAATTCAGCGCTTCCTTCCAGGAAATCTCACGACCCGAATACGTTGCCATTCGTCCAAGAATCGATGTCATGGAACTGTAGGCTCCGTACTCAGCCTCATTCGGAATCTCACCAGCTCGGATCTTCCCGAAGAGGTTGTGATGTTCCTGCTGCCAGCCATCATGCAGATTCTTGCGTTTGCCGTCGGCTTCCCTTGGATATTCCCATTTCAGGTTGCCAGATGCATCATAGATGCGTCCGTCGGCGATATTGCACCATCCGTTGGAACCATGAGCGTATTCAGACACTGAGTTCCAGCAGTTGGCGATGTGTCGGCACTGGCTGAGTAATATCGAACGGTCGCCATCCTTTTCGTAGGTGAACTCAACAAAATGATGATCGTAGATTTCTCCGTATTCCTTGCCGGTGCGCACCTGACGACCACCCTGTCCCTGAGCCATCGTGGGGTAGCCACCCATCAACCAATTGATGACATCCAGGTTGTGAATGTGCTGTTCGGTGATGTGGTCGCCTGACAGCCAGTTGAAGTAGTACCAGTTCCGCATCTGGTATTCCATTTCTGACTGACCGTCTTTGCGTGGGCGAACCCAGACACCTTCACCATTCCAGTAGGCTCGAGTGGCGACGATTCTTCCAATCTCCCCATCCTGCAGACGCTTGATGGTTTCTATGTAGATGGGTTCGTGATGACGCTGCAGACCGACGGCCACAGCCAGGTTCTTTGACTTGGCAATATCATTGGCCGCGATGACTTTTCGAACACCCACCGCATCGACAGCTACCGGTTTTTCCATGAACACGTGCTTGCCAGCGTTGACGGCGGCTTCAAAATGCAGTGGTCGGAATCCTGGAGGCGTGGCAAGGATCACCAGGTCGATGTCCTGTTCCAGGACCTTCGTGTAAGCATCGAATCCCACGAACTGACGCTCTTTGGGGACATCCACTTTTTCGCCGTGTTGACGCGTCAGCGTATTGACAGCACTCTGCAGGTTGTCTTCGAATGCGTCCGCTACTGCGACCAGTTTTGTTGGCCCTTCAGTGTTCATCGCCTGATCCGCAGCACCACGGCCACGACCGCCACAGCCAACCAGTCCAATGCGGATTGTTTCATCCACACTCATATGAGCCGCGCGAACCGGGCTAAGACCTGTCAGCAGTGAAGATCCGGCGGCCACTGCTGCTGAAGAGTGCAGAAAACCACGCCTTGACGATTGAGATGTCGGTTTCGACATGTGCGGAGACTCCGAAAGTAGGTGGGAGAAAATGAGACCACATCAAAACTCGCAGAGAAGCGTGCCCTGATGACGTCCGGGATAATTTCGATACAGATTTTCCTGAATCAGCCCCTGAACGGTCTGACGAACCGTTCCGCCAAAAACCTGCCGCAGCGGAAGTCCGATTCGACACTGATCGAATCTCAGACAAACACCATTCACGCTGTCCGCTGTTGTCAGGCATGCGGGAAAACCGCTCGCACGGGATAACGCAAGACTCTAAAGCCGTTTGCGGCAGATCGCAATTCAAATGGGAAAATCGACGACGTGAACTTTTCCCAGATGCATCAAGCCTGATCGCAGAATCTCAAAATTGCCAGTTCAAGGGCCGACCAGTCCAGATTCGTCCCGTCGGAAATCACTTCCACTCGGCTGTCTCGCCGATAGGCCGTACGGCTGAGCGAGGTTTCGTTTCCCTTCCGATTAAAGATCCACCAGTCATCCCTGCACCGAAAGACGCCTTTGACTCGCAAACAGGGCTCTACGCGAGACAGCATGTCCATCAGGGGTTCGCGGTCGAAGCAGTCAGAGCGGTGAAAGATCCATCCGCAGGCAGCTTGTCCATTTCCGGCATTATGGTACCGCGTCGGTGCCCCTGGAGCAGCCGGTTGCTGCAGTGAAACAATTTCGGACAGTTCGCTGGGCGCGGACAGGTCGATTGGCTCAGCAACTCCTGTCGGTGCCGGTACGGAATCATGATCAATACTTTTAGGATGCGCGTCGGGAAACCGGGGACAGCGAATCACGGTTCCTTCAAGATCCAGCCAGCGTGGCTCGAGTCGACCGAAGTCCGTCTGCGTGACGAGGAGTTTGGGAGGATCCAGTCTTTCAACCCACGCGCGGCATCGTGCAGTCTGCTCAGGATCTCGTTTGTCCTGAAAGTTGATCGCGACAACATCGGCCATCTGTATTTGATCGTGGAATACTTCTCGGCTTGTGATCCGTGAGTTGTCGAAGTCCTTCGGATCCACGAGACAGATTGAGGCTCGAAGATCAATCGCAGCGGCAAACCTGGGGCTTCGAAGAACGTCGATGACGCCAGCCGGATGGCCCGCACCGCTGGGTTCAATGAGTAACCGCTGCGGCTTCGTTCGGCGAATGAAATGGATCAGAGCTGTGTCCATCATGGCGGAGGTCGTGCAGCAGAAACACCCGCCGGCAAGCTCCTGAATCTGGACGTCGGACGCCCCGGTGTCGAGAGCGATATCGTCGATCGACACCATTCCATATTCGTTCACAAAGACAGACCACCGCTCGCCGTCCGGACGATGCTTCAACAGCTCAAGAATCGCCGTGGTCTTGCCGGAACCAAGAAATCCGGTAATCAGATTCGTCGGGATTCGGGGTCCGGTGTGCCACATCAAAGTGTCCTGACAAAAAGACGAGGTACAAATGCTGCGGCCTAAAGCCTGCGGACGCGACGATCGCCCCGCCCGTATCAGCGAGGACCATTTTCAGCCGAAAAAAACACCCTGAAATGTCCAGGCCGGTGTGTCCTGACAACATTTTGAGCGGGAAAACGTAAGGTTTTTGCGTGTGATCTGGAAAATTTCCGGGATTTCCCGGAAGCTGCGGAAATTGCCGGTCCGAATGTCCCCGTCATCAGCAGTGGCCCTGCTGGTTCCTTCGGGGAATCAGAGATCGAGCGAGTGCGGTTGTGTATTTGCGGAGCAGATACTCGCACTCAAATGCTCGTGTGATGCCTGTTCTGCACTGCGGTGGAGATGTCCGCAGGGAGCTGGCGAGTGACAAACGGAAATGCCTCACAACCGACGGACCGCGAACGCTGCAATGACCCTGTCATTGGCATCGGAGGGTGGCTGCGTGCTCTGAAAGAGATGGTTCCGCGGCTGGGCGACCGACGCAGAAAGCTGCACCGTTCAAAAACTTCAGCCGAAGTGCTGGAAATTCGTCAGGTATTGAGTACTGCCGGAATTGTCGCCGGCGACGCAGTTCCTGCGAACGAAGTCGTCACACCAGAGATCCCGGAAAGTGCTCCGGAAACCGTTTCACAGTCGGCAGTCGATGCAAAACCCCTGATCGGCGTTTTGGATGAGATCAGCCCGCAAATTGTCACAACTCCTGACCCCAAAGAATTTCAAAGCGAACCATCGGCGGACTCGGATCAGCCGAATTCAGGAAACGAACCTGATGCGACGTCTTCAGAGTCATTCACCCAACCGGCTGCGCCAGTAGGTCTGTGGGAGGGCTCGACGGATCGCAGCGACAGCGACGGATCAGTATTGCTGACTCCTGGCGACGCACAGACAGCGTCTGGTGCCGATGGGAACCTGACGTCATCGGGCGTTCCGAGTGATCCTCCCTCGCGGTCCATTGAGAATACGGATTCATATTCCGGTAAGTCGGAGTCCGGTAAGTCGGAGTCCGAACCTTCCAGCGGTCAGCAGCAAACACCGGTCGATGATTCGAATTCGCAGGAACTCCTTTCTCCAGATCTGATTGACGCTGCTTTCAGTGATCCGGAACGGCTGCTGGATTCAAAGTCGTCCAAAGAAATCCCAAAAGCCAGCAGGTCAGCCCCACACGACTCATTGACCTCAGTGTTTCCGTCTGAAGAAGTCCAGGCACTGGTTTTGGACGACAGGTCGGCTGAGTCAGCGACAACACACATTGAAGGAACAAATGCAGAATCGCCGACGTCGCTGTTGCCCACGACAAAAGAGTTGGCAGTGGGTTTCAGTGAAGTCATTGGAGCAACTTCCAGGTCATTCAAAGGGTTCGTAACAAGGTCTTCGCGGACAGCAGAAGCAGGCAGCGGTCGAGCTGTGGGCCTGACCGTCCAGTGGGCTCAACTGGTTCAGCGACTGTTTTCGTTCCGAACGAAGTCGGTTTCACAAACCCCGAGATGGACAATCTCGTGGACATCCGAGCTGACAGCAAAGTTCACTTCGCTGCCTTTGACCGTTCGCAGGCATTCATTCACCGAAGCTTTATTCCCCGGGGCCATTCTGCTGCCGACGGAGAAAGAAGCGATTGAACGATGGGTATCTCCGTTTTCGGCCAACCACATACGGCGAATTCGAGAAGATCATCGCCTGACCGAGACCACAGATGGACTGGAATCTCGCCCCGGAAATCCCGGTCCGGGACCGGAACTGACATTTGACGAATTGATGCCAGTGGAAGTCAGGTACTCCCTGAATCCACGTGGTCCCCCTGAATATGGACGCGATGCGGACGTTCCGCTTGCAGAATCGAATGCTCCGGCAGATCAGCTTGAGCGACTGAAATACAGCATTGCCCCAAGAGGACCTTCCCTGGTGATCGCCAGCGTGCAGTCACCCGGATTTTTGTTCTCTTCGGGGCCGAGGATGAGCCCTGAACAAATCGCACTTGCCGTCTGAACACAGTCGGCCGACCGATTCAGGGTCGCCTCCGGCTCCCATGGTTTTTTGCATGGAGCCGAGTGCATGTCTCAACAGTTTGATGATGCAAGAATGCGGAGTCTGATCCGCTATCACTATCAGAAGAACAGACACCTCACCAATACTCATGATGTGGAGGATCTGTTTCAGGAAGCATGGATTGACCTTAACAATTCGCAGCCGGGTCCCATTGATCCGGAGTTGCCGGTATCACGCGAACAGATTCTTCGACAGGCAGTCGGCCGAGCAGCCGAACGGGCCTTCGGGAAGCTGAGAAAAAGAAGTCAGCGAGGAACGGCTGCGGAAGTGCAGCTGGAATTCGAACCTTCTGAGTGTATCCCGGATTATGAGCTGGTTATGGATCTCAGGCAGCAGATTGAATCGCTTCCGTCGGACGAACGACTGGTGATCGAAATGCTGCGATCCGGATATGAAGGGTCTGAGATCGCGACGTACCTGAAGCTTTCGCCTCAGGCAGTAACGCGTCGGAAACAACGAGCTCTGGAACGGCTGCGTCAGACTTTGGGTGACCGAATATGAACCTATCACCTCGGTCTGTCACCACAGATCCGGAATCCGAATCCTGTCGTCAGGTACGGGATCTGCTGGTATCGAACTGGCTGGAAGAGTCAGAGAACTGGCCTCTGACTCTTCTGGACCATCTCCGCCAATGTCGCAGCTGCCTTCGAGGCTGGATTGCCATCGAGGCAGCTGCGGACCTGGCCGGACTTGATCTGTCCGGCAGCCCGTCACGTCGAGACGCCGAAATTGACTCGTTCTCTGCGGGCTTCGCAGCTCCGGAACATCCGACCTCGCGGCGCACTCCGTTTGGCTGAGTCCTGCAGCCCGTCAGACACGCACAACGTCGTCGCGCGAATTGAGCCCCCTGGTGTGCTCGGCAGTCATCCTTCCTGCCGGTCGTCAGACTTTGTCGCACACTGCCAGCTCAGTGAATTGCCCGAGTCCTGTGCGTTCACACTTTTCATTCCGACATGCATTCCTGCGTAATGAAGCATATCTGCCGACAATGATGTCATGTCTCCAGACCTTGGCGGCCCCCGGAACGCAGTTCTTCTGCCTGCATGACACAATCCGATACTCGTGCATGAAGGAGTTTGCACAGCACAGAATCATCGTTCTCCCGTCGCAGTTGCTCGCGTTCATCGTTCGACAACGGCGAACCGTAAACCACCTGAATTCGGAACGGCCGGATAAACCATGCTCCTCGCGGCATGGCTCGATCGGTCCCGGAAACTCCAACGGGATAGATCGGCTGATCTGTTCTTCGTGCAACGGCAAGGAATCCGGGGCGCAAGGGTTTGACGGAGGTACCGGATGAACGAGTGCCTTCGGGAAACATTCCCACCAGAAAGCCTTTGTCCAGACGTTCAACTGCCGTACGTATGGAACCGCTGCGAGTGGCCTCACGACTGATGGGAATGACCCAGGTGGTTCGCAGAATCCATCCCAGAATCGGAATCCGGAAAAGGTTATCCCGAGCCAGAAATGACACCGGACGGGGCAGCATCACGGCCACAATCAGAGGATCCAGATAGCTCTGATGATTAATCAGCATCAGGCCGCCACGTGATGGATCCAGGTGCTCCTTCCCTGTGACAGACACTCGCAGCCACACCCGACAGAAAATCCAGAAGGGCCAGTGGAGCACACGCCACAACAGCGGCGGCCGGACAGCCTCCGGACATTGCCTGAACTCGATCTCAGCCACGGATTCCTCGTAAGGTTAACCTGCATTATGCACGGCAACCGGAGCCAACATGACGGACTCCGATCGAAGTGCAATCTCTAAAAGCGAGGGACAATGTCGGGATGAGTGTCTGTCCTACTGGTGATCTGCGTACTCGATCAATCAGGACAGGCACGTCGGAAGGAGTTTCAACGACAGGCCGACTGCTAACGGATATCGACCAGACGGTTCCATTCTATCAAACCCGGTGCACAAAGCCGGTCAACAGCATCCTCAGGCTGCAAAGTGAAAGAAACCCAGGCGAATGCACCTGGGTTTCTGAATGCTGGGGAGCCTGAGGCATTGTCAGATTTGTTTCTTATCGCTGCGATTACTGCTCAACGCGACTTCAAACGCGGCTGCAAAATCGGAGGCTGGATTCGCCACCATTTCCAAGGCCGCGTCGACCGCTGCAGCGTCCTGCTCATCAACAACCATGACCTGAGCAACCGGAACAACTGATAGCCGGTCGGCATGTGCCGTCGCGGGAGGGTTCGATGATTCCTCAAGATCCGCAACTCTTCGGGCTGTCCCAATCATGACGTCCGGATTGTGGTCAGCATCCGCTTCTGCAAACAGATTCAGTCCGACTGCGTCAAAGTTCAGCTCCAGCTCATTCGATGCCGTTATGACAAATGCCTGAGCAGCACTCCAGCTGCTGGACTGACCCAGCGAGTTGAACGCACGAATCCAGAACCGATATGTTCCCGGTCGGAAGGCCTGGGCATCAGGCAGAACGTAATACGCTTCGGTCTGTTCCGGATTGACAGTGAACGTAACGACATTCAGAACGATGTTCTCATTCCGCTCCAGATCACGAACCAGGATCTCATACCGGAAGGATGATTTTGTATGAACCCAGCTGAACTGCGGCGTGCGATCGCTGGAAGAATTCTGTGGTCCCAGAATCGACGGCGTTGTTGGTGACGGAACGTCAATCCGGATCCGGAACGAGGGACTCCAGTCACTGACATCACCTGACAGATTGTAACCACGAACACGAGCCAGATACGTGTATTCACCAAACCGCTGAGCGTTGGGAATCGTGTAGGACTCTTCCGTAATCCCCTTCACCGCAATCACATTCTTCTGATTCAGTGACACATTGTCGACCTGCAGTTCATAGTACGGGGCTCGGACCTTTGATGTCCAGACAAACGTTGGATTGGCATCCTCAACAGAACCCGCCGGATTCGCAACCGGGCCAATCAGCGTGGGCGTTTCCGGAGTAGCTTCATCGATTGAAAATTCGTACATCCGACTCCACTCACCGTACTCATTGGCACTGTTGATCCCACGGACCCAGGCCCGGTAGTTGCCCTGCGGCAGGTTGGAGATGGATGTAAAGCTGTTGGTGGTGATGTCGGAGCGGCGGATGATCTGAGCCTGCAGAGTCGACATATTATTGACCCACAAGTCGTATCGCACTGCGCGAGTGGCCGCGGTCCAGGTGAATGTGGGGTTGATGGTCGTGATGGTCAGACTATTCGAGGCCCCCACCGGGCCGGTCATCACCGGGGTGGTCGGCGGCAGAACATCGACTGTGAAGTTATACGGAGCACTCCAGGGGCTGGCTTCATCATTGCCATTGTAAGCCCGGATCCAGGCAACATAGTTCCCCTGAGCAAATCGCGGGGGATCAAAGTAGTTCGGGTCCTTCGGCAGGGACTCTCGTCGCAGATACTGGCTCTTGTTTTCCGTCAGACTGTTGACCCAGAGGTCATACCGGGCGGCGCCATCCACTGGGGTCCAGACAAACCTGGGATTGATTCCCGTCGTGACGGCTGAAGGTGCCGTCAGCCGCGGTGCCAACGGAATCGGGGCGTCGATGGTGAATGTGACCGTATCGCTCCAGGCGCTGGCCTCACCAATCGAATTAAACGCCTGCACTCGAGCAGTGTAGGTTGCATCCTTCAGCGGACTGAAATGGGTGTAGGTGGTTGACGTGTAGTTTGTCTTGAAGATGACGCGGCTGGTTGCGTCGGCATTCAGCAGCTGATGCACTTCCAGGGTGTAGTACGATCCGTTGGTCGAAGTCGTCCATTCGAACGCAGGGAAGGAATCTCCCGTGTCTCCTGTGGGACGTCGAATTGTCGGGACCGATGGATTTGGCACGTCAACCGAGAACTGGATCACGTTGCTCCAGCCGGACTTAGAGCCGTTGGCGGCAACCGTCCGGACTCGTGCCTGATACTCACCTTCAGGGAACTGGGATTCTGCCGTGTGCGTATTGGCGACGACCGTACGAGTGTAGTAGCCCATCTGTCCGGTTGTCAGATTGTCGACTTCCAGTTCATAGGCAACCGAGTTTGCTCCCACCGTCCAGGAAAACACCGGAGTGGGAGAACTCTGCTCACCGGTCGGGCCCAGCATCGTCGGGATGGCAGGCAGTGGAATGACAGTTCCTGCGAAAGTGTACTGCCCAATTGCTCCGTACTGCCCGGATCCCGAGACTCCCAGGTAGTACGTTCCCTGATTGACACTCGCGGTGATGGATGCAAACAGGGAATTCGCCGGATCCGACGATGCAATCTGGACTCCGTTGGAATCGTACAATCGCAGCACCAGATCCAGATTTGTCCCGTAATTCACGTTGGCCAGATTGAAGACCGTCTGCAGATTCAGACCTTCGGCCGAGAACGAGATCGTTCCGGTATCGGTCTGAAAACGAAACATGTCAATGTCGTCGTTACGCTCGATGATTCCGGATCCGCTGACAGCCGGGGACGTCACAACGATGTTTGTCGCCGTTTGGCGAGTATTGCCATGATCATCCGTTCGAAACTGAATCGTTCGATTTCGCGTTCCCGTAATCATCAGCAGGTCATCCTGCAGATTATTCGGGCCCGAGTTATCCGGCGCATTTGACCATGTTTCACGTTCCGAACTATAGGGAGCCCCCATGATCGGCCCCAGGTCGGGTCGGCCCGGATCGTATTGCGCCGTCAAATTGCCATTCGCATCGTAGACGGCATTGTGATTGAGCCCCAGCATATGGCCCACTTCATGCGAAGCAGCCATCGCGGTGCCCTTCATATGATCGCTCCCTCCGCGCCCCGTATTGTCGGTGAATACGTAGGAGGTATTTACTGGTCCGCCGTTGAATGAATTCAGGTAGGCGATTCCTCCAGGGCTGCCGATCCACGATCCGTTGCCACCGAACGAAACAAGGATTCCTTCAAAGTCGCGATAGACACCCGGGTCAACCGTGGTGACGTTGACATTGAACGGCACGAAGTCCTCGGAAACGCGATACCAGACCTCTTCGATCATTCGCAGCTCTTCGTCGCTGAATGTCGTCAGGTCATTGTCAACGTCGAACACTGGTGTCACTACCGGACCGTTCTGGCCATCAGACCGCGAGTTCGGCCAGTCCTGCGTCTCAGTATGACCGTCAAAGTCCAGGTAAATCGTGACGGGCGCTCCCGGCTGACTGTCCAGCCGCGGAATTGACGTCAGCGGGTTCATTTTCCCAGGCGGATTTGGCTGCCCGTTGGATGGCGCAATCGGAGGAATCAGCGACAGGTTGCTGAGAACCAGACGCTCTTCACACAATTCCACCACGACGGAAGATGCCCGCGGAAATGAACGACGCGTTTGTCGGCGGACATGCTGGCCGAGAGAATTCAGAAGAGCACTCAGGAACATTGCCAAATTCCTCGTTGTACAGATACAGAGTTCTGCGGGACCGACAAACAACGAGCGCGCACTGGCTGAGCGCGCCGTTCTATATCTCAATTGATCTTCGACACGGATTCCAGCAAATCTTCCCAAACTCAGCCAATAACAAGCGATGCTGAGTCCTGAGTGGTGATCGGAGATCACCCATTCCATAAAGACGGAAAAACAGTGCCGAAGTCAGACCTCCCAGGGAAACTTCCTGACAGACGGCATAGACGAGTATTTCCGGTAACTCCAACAAAATCACCCCGACTTTTGTCAGATCTTCTGGATGGAAATTCCGGAGATTGGGCCGTATCGTCACCAAATGATCCCACAACAACGCCTCGCCGTGTCCCGTATCCACTAACGGATAAGTCTCTCCCGCATGAATCCTTTGGCCAGAGTGCAGATTTCCTGCTTTCTTCTCAGTTACGCCATTGCGCTGGCAATTGAAGTTGTCCGTTTTTTGCGCGGGGCCAGCGGCACAACACGGATTGTGAGTCTGCTTTTCTGTGCTGCCGGCTTCGTTGCACACACTGCATATTTGGTCACCCGCAGCAAAACTCTGGGACTCCCACCTCTGCTGGCCAGTCAACAGGACTGGCTGCTGGTGCTGGCCTGGATGGGGGTCTTTGTTTACCTGATCCTGATGCTGGTTCCCACTCAGAGAGCCCATGGAATTTTTATGCTGCCGGCGGTCCTGCTGCTGGTGGTAGTGGCCCTGTTTGTCAGCAGTCGCAGCGGTGGCAATCTTGTGGCTGTTGCCATGAAGCGATGGGGAATGTTTCACGCCGCGTCTCTGGTCCTGGGAATGGCGGCCGTCCTGGGTTCCGCCATCAGTGGCCTGATGTATCTGCTGAACCATCAGCGACTCAGGAATCGATCAACATGGCTGAAGAGACTGGAATTGCCCAATCTCGAGGACCTTTCGGCCATCAATCGGTGGATGGTGGTATTTTCGGTCCCCTGCCTGACAATTGGTCTGCTGACGGGGTTTTTGTTGATTGCCTGGTCTCCGAAAACGGCAGGTTCCGTGAGCTGGACGGATCCCACCATCGTAACCAGTGTGATCGTCTGGATGGCCATGGTGGTCGTGCTGATCCGTATTCTGGCAGCATCTCATCAGACAGGAAAATCGGTGGCAATGTTGTCGCTGCTGAGTGGTGGGTTCCTGTTGGTCACGATCCTTGGTCCGATGGTCCTTGCCGGTTCCGGCAACCTGGAGACGTTCCACGGGCGGGCATCTGAAGCGTCTCCGCAGGACAATCGGTCGGCCCCCACGGGTAAAGCCGACTTCGTGAAGGAATCAACGCCATGAACGTGCTGGTTGTCAGCTGCAACCACCACCGGGCGGGGGTTCAGCTTCGTGAACGACTTGCGTTTTCCAACGAAAACACGCTGACAGATGCTTATGCAGAATGGCGGAAGTCGCATCCCGACTCCGAGATCGTCGTCCTTTCCACGTGCAATCGAGTCGAAATTTACGCAGCCGATGATCGTGATGAAGGACTGTCGTTTGATGACATCACGCACTTTCTGAGTCGATTTCATAATGTGCCCACGGATGAATTTATCGATTCCATTCTCGCACATTCCGGAACGGCAGCCGTCGAACATCTGTTTGAAGTCGCCTGCAGCATTGACAGTATGGTGCTGGGTGAACCTCAGATCGTGAATCAGGTGAAAGAAGCCTTTCGGGTGGCGCAGCAAAACGATGCCTGTGGCCCGCTGACAAATGTGCTGTTTCAGCATGCCCTGAAAGTTTCGGCTCAGGTGCGAACGGAAACCCGACTTGCCGATGGTCGCGTTTCCATTGCCAGCGTCGCTGTCGGGGATTTCGGGAAAAGCATCTTCAATCGCTTCGACAATCGAACGGTACTGGTGATCGGCGCCGGGGAAATGGCGGAAGAGACGCTGACCTACCTGCAGTCCGAAGGGGTTCGTCGGATTCTGGTTACCAACCGCAGTCGAGATCGCGCCGAAAAACTGGCCGCACGATTTCAGGGAGAAACACTCGACTTTGATCGCCTTGATGAATGGCTGGCAAAGGCGGACGTCATCGTCAGCACCACCGGTGCCGCTCAGACGCTGATCACGCGAGAACGATTTGCCGCAGTTCGGGCAAAGTCCAACCGGCACCCGGTTTTTATCCTCGATCTCGCAGCACCCCGAGACTTTGACCCTTCCGTTGCAGACGTCGACGACAATGTGTTTCTCTACGACATTGATGCGCTCGAAGAGACCTGCAACCGAAATCGTGCGGCTCGCGAATCGGAAGTTCGCCACGCGCGGGAGATCATCGTCGCACAGACTCAGCGATTCATGCAGGATATCTACCATCGGGCCACCGGCCCCGTCATCAATCGTCTGCGCGAACACTGGAACGAGATCAGCCGATCGGAACTGGATCGGCTGTATCGCAAACTACCTGACCTGAATGAACCACAGCGAGTGGCGATCGAAGCGACCATTCAGCGAATTGTGAACAAGCTGCTGCATCCTCCGCTGGAGGCCCTTAAGGATGAGGCCCGCGAGGGAACGCCGGAGAGCCTGATTCACGCCATTCGTCGCCTGTTCTTCGGCGGAGGATGATCAAGGGTCCCGCCGGAAAGCTCACAGCCTGCTTCCGGAAAAGAAAAAGACCCATCGGAAACTGCTCCCGATGGGTCCTGAGTGTTTTGTCACTGGTCCGCAGACCGTGAATCAATTCTGGGATGGTGGTGCTTCGCCCGATTTTTCGTCGCCGTTCGCTCCGGCATCCCCGTCCTTAGGCTTCGCGTCTTCTTCCACTTTCGCCTTCTTTGATTCTGTGGCTTCCTGCTTCGCTTTTGCCAGTTCTTCCTGAGCCTTCTTCAGGGCCTCTTCGGCGGCAGCCTTTGCGGCCGCCAGATCGCTGACCTGCTTTTCCAGATCCTTGTTGGCTGTCTTCAGGCGATCACGGTCCTCAGTCACCGTGGTCAGTTCAGATTTGGCAGATGCCAGAGCTTCCTCTTTCTTTTTCGCTTCCTCACGAAGCTGTGCCACTTGCTCAATGCATGCCTTGTGAGCTGCTTCCGCTTTGTCTGCCCGCTCCTTCTGGCTGGCAACATTCTGCTTTTCCGATTCCAGTTGGCTCCGCACCGCGGCCAGTTGCGCTTCCAGCTCGGCTTTCGTTTTCTCGGCCTCCGCGCGGATTGCTGCAATCTCCTCGTTTGCGGTCACCAGATCTGCCTGAGCCTGCTTCAGGACGGGCTCCATGTCATCCGCATCTTCCGCTCGGCTTAAAGCCCTGGCGTAAGGCAGCATTTCGCGATAAGTGCCGTCTTTTGCTTTGTACCACCGAGTCGTCTGACACGGTGAACAGCATGCTTTGGAATTGCAGTTCCTGTGGCCAGCCTGAGCCGAAGCTCCCAGGAGCACCACAACACTCAAAATAAACAGCAGATTCTTCATAGTTCTACTCAATTGGGAAGGGCGGGATCCATGCCGCTCGTCAGCCAACAGGCCCGAGCATGATGAAAAGTTTGCTCAAATGTTGTTTTTGGACAACTACATTCCAATTACGCTGAGCGAAGTGGAAAGGAATTCTGACGAAAGCAGGGATTTTACGCAGTCTGAGTCGCCCGAGGTAATCTGTTCTCAATTTTCAATATTCAGAAATTTCAGTGGACAATACAAAAAGCCACCGAAGGAACTCGGTGGCTTTCAGGGGTTAATTCAAACGTTGGGTGCGTTTCCTCAGGCAGAAAAACTGCTTCCGCACCCACAGGACTTCACAGCATTCGGATTCTTGAACGTGAACCCGCGCTTCTCCAGGCCGCTGTAAAAGTCAATTTCTGTCCCATCCAGAAACAGGTCGCTTTTTTTGTCGACGACCAGCCCCACACCATGATATTCGTTCAACAGATCGGCTGACTCATCCCATGTGTTCGTAAAGTCAAACGAATACTGAAACCCACTGCAGCCACCGCCAACCACGCCAACGCGAACAAACTTCAGATCTTCACGATTCTGTTCGGACATGACTCGCTTGATTTCTTTCGCGGCCGCTTCCGTCAAGATAACAGACATTTCAAACAGTCTCCCAAAACTAAAGCCGGGGCCATGAACCATCACCGAACCGAGGGTTCGGAGTTTGCTTCAACAGGAATCTGCTGCGAACGAATCAAATCACCCGGAAATTGTCGAGCAATTCAATCTGAAGCTCATTCAGTACTTCAGTGTCACAGTCATCAAAAATTTAGACTTGCGACGTCAGATAATACAGGCGAAAACCGGGGAAATTGCCAGAATTCCCCCGCAGCTCGCCCAGCAGATTATCAGAACTCTTTTCCGCAACAGAATCTCTTCCAGCACAGAGAATACCAATGAACACAGCTCGTTTTTTCAATGTCGGGACTCTTTGCTTCCTGACTTTGATGGTCATCGGCTGCCACCACCCGTCGATGGTCGGCACAACGGTGAAGGGTGCTCCGGACGAGGCCGTTGAGGTCCTTCAGATCGGCGATGATGGAGCGATTCAGCATGCTCAGGGGCGATTTCTGGAACTGGTGGATCGAACCGATCAAAAGCTGGTTGTTGTGGATTTCTGGGCCACCTGGTGCGGTCCGTGTCGTCTGCTGGGCCCTCACCTGGAGGCCATCAAACAAAAGTGGGGAGACGATCTTGAAGTGGTGAAAGTCGATGTCGATCAGGCAACGGCAGTCGCGTCGCATTTGAACGTGTCTTCCATTCCGGATGTGCGAATCTATCGAAACGGCAAACAGGTGGGGGATTTTGTGGGCCTGATGCCGCGGGAAGAAATCGAAGCTCTGCTGAAGTCACTTCAATGACGCCCCACGATCCGACTTCCAGGTCGTCCGACTCACGTCCAGGGATGTCGCGTCGGAAACGCCTGTGGATGCAACTTCTTGCCGTTTTCTGCGGACTGCTGAGCTTTCTGACGCTGGAACTCCTGTGCATTGCCGCCGATTGGGGAAAACCTGACTTCGGAGAAGACCCCTTCGTGGGTTTTTCGGCGATTCACCCACTGTTCGAAAAAGCAGCCGATGGAATGACATGGCGAACGGCCGCATCTCGCAAGCGGTTCTTTGCCGAAGACTCCTTCGATGTCAGAAAATCGCCCGAGGAATTTCGAATCTTCGTCTTCGGAGGTTCGACGGTGCAGGGAAACCCCTTTTCGATTCCCACCAGCTTTCCCGCCTACCTTCAAACAGCCCTGGAAACACTGCATCCCGGAAAGAAGTGGAAAGTCATCAATTGCGGCGGTGTCTCGTATGCCAGCTACCGCCTTGTCCCGATCATGCAGGAGTGCCTGAATTACGAACCAGATCTGTACGTCTTCTGTGAAGGGCACAATGAGTTCCTGGAAGATGTCAGCTACAGCGACATTCGTGACATCCCTCAGCCGCTGATGAATTCCATCTCACTGCTTGAGCGGTTGCGGTCCTACCGGATCTTTCGACGGGCATTGAACGAGGTATCGGGCAGGAACTCCTGGACCACCGCAAGGCCCGATCCTCGCCCGATTCTTTCTGATGACGTCGATACACTGCTGGATCATGAGGGCGGCTTCGAGGTCTACACTCGTAATGACGACCATGCGGATTCAGTCGCCCGACATTTTCAGCGGAATCTGTATCGCATGGCCGAACTGTGCCGAACGCGTGACCTGCCGCTGCTGTTGATCCGCCCTCCGTCGAATCTCTGCGATTGCCCCCCCTTCAAATCACAGTTTTCGGATGCTCTGACGGCAGATCAGCAGGAGGCGGTTCGGGATTTGTTACGCCGGTCGCAGCAGATCGCTGCGACGGATCTGACAGCCGCACTCGTCCTTGCCAAAGACGCCGTAGCACTTGACCCGCGATTTGCCGCGTCATGGTATGAACTGGGACAGCTTCAACGTGCAGCGGGACAGATTTCTGAGGCCGGAGTTTCCTTTGTGCGAGCTCGGGACGAGGACATCTGTCCGCTGCGAATGACATCCGCGCTGGAAGCCGTCATGTTGTCCGCCGCGTCGGAACTTTCACTCCCGCTGATCGATGCCCACGCGCTGCTGCAGTCACGATGCCCAGGCGGTATTGTGGGTGAGAATGTTCTGGTTGATCATGTTCATCCCTCATTCCGCGGGCATGAAGACATCGCGGAAGCGATTGCCGAGTGGATGATTTCGGCGGGCCTCGCCAGGGAATCCCGACCCACCTGGAGGCCTGAGTTTCGGCAGACCTGCCGCAACCACCTGCAGTCGCTCGACAATCTGTATTTTCATCGCGGTCAGCGGCATCTTGAAATCCTGCAGCGCTGGGCGGCTGGGCGTTCTGGCGGGCCTCCGATCCGAAAGCAGCCGTGACACAACCGAATTCTCCCCGTCGGTTGCAGTGATCGCTCTGAACAGAATAATGCGGCCCTCATTATTTTATTTTGTCGGCTCGCTGCGACGCAGTATTCGACTGAACCGCAAAACGTCCACGGCCTCCTGCTGAGGAAACCTTCAGATGTCCAAACGCATTGTCATGGCAACCGGTGAAGCCCTTGTGGAAGATGAAGCAGGCTGGTCAGCGGCAGAACCGGAAGTTGTGATTGGCGAACTGGACGGTCCCGTTGGTCAGGCCATTGCTCAGATGATGGGCAATCAGTCCAAGGGGCACTCGAAGGTGTTCGCAATCCTGAACTGCGACGTTCAGGTTCGGCCCGTCACAGTCATGGTCAGCAAAGTCACCGTAAATAATGAAAAGTACACCAACATTCTGATGGGGACCGTTCAGGCAGGCGTTGCCAACGGAGTTCTGGATGCTGTTCGGGCTGGAGACATTCCCAAAGAAAAAGCCTACGAACTGGGAATCATTGTATCCGTCTGGCTGGATCCGGTTGTGATCACCGAAGAAGTTGACTTCAGCATTCTGTTCAGGACACATCGCGCGGCCGTCGCAAAGGCCATTCGAAAAGCCATGAGCAATGAACCGTCGATCGACTGGCTGCTCGAAAATCAGGACAAGGTCACTCACTGTTTCCATCAGATGGCACTCGACGGGCTGATCTGAAGGCTGCAGCCACGGTGCTGTCCGGTCGTTTGCAGCAGTCCTTCGCATTGCGGTCGTGTCCGCTTTTTCGGCAGGGTCGGTGCGAGGTCGCACAAGCGGTCAGATCAGGCCCCGCTTCTTGCGGATGGCCCATTCGAATCCCAGCAGAACCACCAGCAGCAGCAACACGAACCAGTTATCCCACAGGGACATTTGCTCCTGTCGCATCAGTGTCAGTCCCGGCAGTCCTTCAGCCGCCCAGCGATCCAGTCGCTCAATCAACTGATCGGACGTCAGCAGTTCACCACCACTGGCCAGTGAAATCTCTTTCAGCATTGAGTAATCCGCGGTGGGATCATCCAGTTCAGGGTCTCGCGCATTGACATGAAAGCGAGTGACTGCGATCCCGGCAATGGCCTGACCCTTGCGGCTTGCCCGAACGCGTGCCCAATAATCTCCAGGTTTCAGTGTCTGGTCGAACACATGCTTTCCCGTTGCCACCGCAGACACCTGAGGCAGTGTCAGCAGCTTTCCTTCGGGGTCGGTCACGGTCACATCAAAGTCGGCATCCAGGATGGGCTGGCTGTTGGCATCACGAGCCCCAAACGTCAGGTCGGCTGGTTTTCCCGGCGTCAGGTCCCGCGGTGTCGCCAGGATCCAGACAGGTTGATCATCATCGGTTTCCTTCTTCGTCAGCCAGAGAATGATCTGGCGCCAGAATCGTTTGTGCTCCTCAACAAACTTTCCCTGCAGACGCCAGCGCCATGTTTCGTCTCCGGCAAAGACCAGTAATCGGGAATTGCCGACCATCTGACCAATCAGCATCGGATGCCCCTGGTCGGAAACGGCCAGCACCTGTGCGAGTGATTTGTCCTTCGGGACAAGCAGATTTGCTCCAGGCAATGGCAATAACTGATCCCAGCGACTGCGATTCTGTTCCGGAGATGCAATCTGCATGATGTAATGAGACAGCCCATCTCGCGACGGCAGAATCTTCTGTGGCTGCGAAAGCTGAGGTGTGTCGGGCGGCATTTCGATCGGGAGGATCGCGGCCAGACGCGTCTGGCCCCACCCGCCAGCTCCGAATGTCTGATGACCTCCAATCATCATCAATCCGGAACCGCGATTGATACAGAGTTCCAGAGACGCAAGCTGAGCGGCTGTAAAGGCTGTCGCCGGCACATCGCCAATGATGTACGCGTCATAATTTCCCGGCTGAAAAAGTCTGTCCGGAATTGCTGACGGCGGCGCTGCTGATCCCAGGCGGATCGGTTGAAAATCCAGCTGAATCCGAGTGCTGTCGTTGATGGCTCGCAGCCATCTCTGCTCGGGTCGAATGACATCAAAGTAGGCCACACGAATGCCACCGCGGCGCACACGAATGATCGTTTCAACGCGATTGTTGGTGCGACGCACTTCTCCCGGTAACGGCTCAGCTTCCACTGCCAGTTTCAGATCGCCCGTCAGCTCCGGGGAAATCTGCAGCTGGATGATCTGCTCGTCACTGGAGTTCGAAGGTGTGACCACTGCAATCGACCGAACCTCTTCGGACACAGCCACCGGTTCCATCCTGCCACTCTGTCCGTCGATCACTCCCAGTCGGTTTTCCAGCAGCACTCGGACGGTCACCTTCTGTCCCTGGGCACCGCTGGACTTCAATCGCACCCGTACCGGCAGAATGTTGCCCTGAAACACCTCGCGCGAGACATCCAGTTCATCCAGCGCCAGGTCGAGCGACGAGGTGGCGGCTTCTGTGCTTCCAAAGCCCACGCTGTAGATCGCTCGTTGTGAACGCCCCAGCGCACGAGCCGCGATCAGGGGATCGACGTCCAGAGCACCTGAAGCTGCCTGGCGACCGTCCGAAAGCAGCAGTACAACCGGGACTCGTTCACGTCCGATTTCTTCAGCAAGCTGCTCAAGGATTTTTCCAAGGGCTGTCATCGAACCATGCGACGTATCTTCAGGCTGTTCCGTCGCTTTCAACGAATCTGAAAAGTCGCGGAAGCGAACTTCGGCCCGTTCCGCAATCGCTCCCAGCCCTGGTGCGGCCTGTTCCAGCGTCTTCAGCAGCGCCAGTCGCCGCGAACCGCCGCCCGAGACATCTTCGGTGCCCATGCTTGGACTGCTGTCGCTGAGCACATACAGGATGGCGTCGGCCTGGTCATCGCTTTCAAAAACTGCCACCGGACGCAACAGCAGCAGCGTCAACAACAGCACTGTTGCCAATCGCAGAAGGATCAGCAGCCTCTGCCATCCGCCGGTGAGATGACGGATCCGCCGAGGATAACCCAGCCACGTCACACCCAGCATCGCCAGACAGGCGAGCAGTGTCAGACTCCATGACCAGACAGGCTCGAATTGGACCGACATGAATCCGGATCACTCGAAGGACAACAGAAAGTCGTAAGACCTACTTCAGTCGGTCAAGTGCCGATTGCAGGGCTGCAAGGTCTGCCTCGCCGGATTTCGGAAATGGCATCTCTGCCAGCCACCACTCTTCCGTGAAACTGCCGGATTCTCCGGGCTTAAGACGCTCTCTGGGACCGATCGGCTCCAGTTCAACCATCAAATTATCCGGATACCAGACAGAGATCGTTAGTCCGGCCGCTTCGTTGTAAACGCGGTCAGGATAGGTGCGAAAACGCTTCACAAACAGCAGGTCATTCGGTGCCAGATACGCCATGACTCCCGCATAACTGTCGAAGCCCAGCTTGGGCTTTCGCGGCGCTTTCAGGATCTCGAGGAATCCATCGCGTTCCCGAATTGCCGGATCCTCAGGACGCATGTTGATCAAGGAGCCCTCTTCATACATGACGTAGCGATTTGGAAATCGACTGGGCAAAGTCAGAGGAATCACACAGATCCCCTTGCCGACGGCAAAGGTTCGGCTCCAGTGACACCATTCCGTGGTTTGATCGGAAATGTTGTGAATCGTCTGAGTGCACAGCAGGCGGGAAGTTGTGACATCCAGCACAAAATCCCGTGTCAGTCGAGTTCCCGTTGAGGCATCGTCCGGACTGGTGACCCGCACATGTCGATCCCCGACGATTTCCCCTTTCCAGTCGCCTCCCCAGAGAGCCTTTCGCGGTGGAATCACCAGTTCCGGGCCAATGTCAAATCGCCCGGCAGATGCCTGTGGTGGCTTTCCCGGCGTCCAGGATTTTTCGTCTTCCGAAAGGTACAGAGCATTTTTGCCGTTCAGCGAGTACTCCAGAATTCGTCCCCCGGACTGTGGACTGATCATCACGCGCACGGTTCCGTTGGACAATTCGATCGCCTGCGAATAACCAAAGAATGGCTTTACGCGCGTCCCCGGTACGTCCTGAGCTGGCAGGGAACTGCAGACACACAACAGCAGCGTCAGGAAGAACAAAGGCACTCGCATGAATCTCTCCGCCGGGACTGCTGCAGGGGAAAACAGAATCCGGATCTGGATCGGAATCTGAGCCGGGCTGAAGACAAATCCCGGCCCGGCCACTTATCGCAGCATAGTCAGTGCGGCAGACTTTTGCACACGCACGTCAGAACAGCAGATCCGCCAGAATCCTCACGAGGGATCGAGGCTCCATATCCTCGTCCGACTGGCCTGGCTCTCCAGCACCTGACTCGATGCGATCCGCTTCTGCTTCGCGGAGTGTCTGAATTGACGCGGGCTTTGCAGACTGCTCCACTCGAGTCAATTCACCGTGGTCCAGCCAGAGATATCCGCAGGGCGTGCAGGTGTCGATGACGATATTCCCGGGGCCATAGTACGGATGCGATTCCATCCGGTCTCCACAGCCCGGACAGAACAGTTTGCGATCAAATGCTGCGGCATCAATCGGCCGCGGTTCAGCAGGCTCGAAACCAGCTCGGCGAGTCTGTCGCTGATCGAGAATACGGCCAAAATTCGCATGCTCCAGCAACAACCCAAAGCAAACACTGCAGTACAAAACCGGGTGACCTTCCATCAGTCCGGTGTGCAGCATGCCGTCACACGAAGGACATTGGCATTCGGTCGCCTGTCCGGCTGGCAGAACGCGATCCATGGAGATGTCGGACAACTGAATGATCGACGAGCAGTACTGACAGACGTAATGATTCTGACCTTCGCTCAGTCGGGTCGTGCCGCCACAACGATCGCAACCGATGGTGCTTTGAACCAGTGAATTCATCATGACACCCCGACTAACCCGATGCAGCGAACACCCCCGGGACGCGAGGCATCCTGCCAACTCGTTTCCCAAATGCCGTTCACGTTGTTCGATCTGAAGCCGACTCACCTCGCAGGAGGAAGTGACCGACGCTGTGAACAACTCTACTTCGCCACATTGAACTGTCGGCGCATTTCGTCAATGGCCGCCGCAACACGTCGGATCTGCCATTCCGATTATTCCGTCAGCAAACCTCGTACAGCACCGCGTCCAATATCGCCGGAATTCGCTGACCCCTCGGGAATCGCACAATCCGAGGCAGTTTTCTGCACCACTCGCACTAACGAAGTTTGGTCTTTTCTTTGTCACCTTCCTCAGTTCCGTGCGAATTCACATTTTCCTTCGCCTTCTCCTTGCTGCCGGACTCCACGTCCACCGTCGGTGGGAAACCGTTCAGCTTTCGCCAGACTTCAAACCACAGGGGAACCTGATCCAGCAGGATCCATCCGTTGGCCCGCACACCCTGGCGAAGAAACCGATCTTCGGGCCAGCTTTCAGAATCCGTCCTGTCGGGAAGTATCTGACAGCGGAATTTTCCTTTGCCATTATCCACCATATCCACGGAGACCACCGTGCCGCCAAAGGTTCCAACCGCCACCGATGGCCAGCCGGCAAACTGGATCGCGGGCCAGCCTTCGAACTGCAGCCGCACATGTCGTCCCGCCTCCACCAGTGGCGCATCGTTTCCATCCAGCCAGATCTGCACGGCTCGATCTTTGGTATCCGGAACAATCGTGCAGATCGGATCCCCTTCCTTCATCATGGCAGTGCCCGTATTCGCCGCCAACTGGACCACAAAGCCATCCATAGGAGCTGTGATGACCTGAGAATTCTGACGAGCCACTTTGGATTCCATTTCCCGCAGCTCCTTCTCCGCTTTCTGCACTTCGCCCCGAGCTTTGTCCACGGCCCCCAGATAGTATTCGACGTCAGCCGCCGCCTTGTGGATATAAGCCTTTCGATCACTCTGCTTGCCCAGCAGGTCTGATTCCGCAGCCGACACGTTGGCCATCTCCTCATTGACCTTTCCCTGAGACTCAAGCAGCTTTCGCTCGATTTCCTGCAGCTTCTCGAGTGCCAGGTTCCCGGCTTTCTGCAGTGGCTGCGCACGGTCGTATGCCGCCTGGAGTTGTGGGATTGCCGCTTTGGCAATCTCCAGTTTCTGGCGGGCCGCAGACACTTTATCCATCGCCGCCTGCACATACGCATTCTGAGCTGCTTCAATCTCCTTCTGCACAAGACGATAGGCTTCCAGCTGACCTTCCGTCGCCATCACAACTTTTCGCGCAGCTTCCAGGACCGCCTGTGTGTTCAATAACTGAGCATCCAGTCGTTCCGAGTACTGGTCATCCACATCCTGAATCTCCGCAATGAAATCTCCTTTGGAAACGCGGGCATTCTCAAACAACTCCGTGTTCCAGCGGACGACCCTGCCTTTAATAGGTGCCTCCAGCGTCTGCTGCCGCTCGCGAGGTGCATAGGCAACGACATAGCCTGCCCCGGTCACAGTCTGCTGCCAGGGAGCAAACGCCATCAGCACGATAGTCAGAAACAGCAGCCCCATCAGCACCATGGCGATTCGCAGGGCAACCCGCGATGATCGAGCCAGCTGCAGTGATGGCATCAGCGCTTCGCTGTAGGCGACCGGTGTCAGAATGGATCTTCGAGTATTGGGCTTGATGATCAGTTCGGTTCCCATATTCCTTCACCTGTCCGAGATAGCACTATCTGACACGACTGGCTGCTGCACTTTATACTGTCCGGATTTCACCACGAGATCGAACGGCATCTTACCTATGCCGCATTGTCCTTAATGCCCTGTCTGTCAGAGTTCACCGCCCGCTGCGGTCAGTCGTGGAAACGGAGTCCGGGGAGCAGGCCGCCCTGACATATCGATGATCTTTTCCATCATCCGCTTGAGTCGTTCGCGATTTGTCACCAGGACCACTGTCCACGTGTGATCGGCGGAGATCAGCATTCGCAGAATGTTCTCTGCATCCTCATCCGCCAGACTGTCCAGAATCTCGTCCAGAAGCACGATGTCCGGCCTGCCCACAATGGCCCGGGCGATCATCATCCGTCGCAGTTGTCCGGAAGTCATCGGCGCACCGCTGGGCGTCAGATGCGTATCCAGTCCCTCCTGAAGCCGCTGAACATACGGCAGCAGACCGACAGTCTCCATGGCGGAACGCACGTCAGCGATACTGATGTCGGGCCGTTCCAGGTGAACATTCTCTGCGATCGTGCCATTGAAGATTTCAATTTCGCGTGCCAGGGCGATTCGGCGACGCAGCACGTCAGGTCTCAGATCCCGCGGGTCCACTCCGCTGATGCTCAGTGAACCGGAATCGGGCTCACGAAGTCCAAACATGATATCCAACAGCAGGCTTTTTCCGGTTCCCCCCTCGCCACACAACGCCACTCGTTCCCCTGGAGGGATCTGAAGCGAGACATCACTCAGCACTTCACGTCCATCCGGCAGCGTATAACTGACATTCTCCGCAATGATTCCGGCACCCGTTGGTGCGGTCAGCAATCCTTCGGTTCGTTCAATCGGCAGATCCAGCAGTGCTCCCAGTTTGTCGACGGATGCCATCAGGTCGTAGAAGCTCTCGATGTGCTTGCCCAGTTTTGACAGCGAATTGACGACCACTGCCACAATCAACTCAGCAGCCACCAGTTGTCCCAGTGATAACTGCCCGGAAATCACCAGCCAGCCGCCAATGGCCAGCAGCGCCGTGCTGGCGAGCGCCTGAACCAGCAGCATGAACAACACCTGCCGCATCAGAATCCTGAAGTGTTTCCGACGCGCTGTCAGGTAGTCAAAAATCAACTGATCGGATCGCTCCAGAGCAAATTCCGAAGCGCCGTCGTAACGAAACGTCGTGCCACAGCGAGCCAGGTCCTCAAGCCAGGCTGCCATGGCATACTTGGTTTTGGATTCCTTGATGCTGGTCTTCACGGCCCCGCGTCCCAGAACAAAAATCGTGAAGAGCATCAGCAGGATCAGCACGACATCAAAAGCCAGCAGATACGGGTGATAGAAGGCCAGTACCGCCATCCCCACAACCGCACTCAAAACCAGAGAGACTCCATCCAGCAACATATCCGCGCTGGTCTTCTGAATGGTCACTATGTCGAAGAACCGATTCACTAACTCCGGGGCATAGTGATCGTCCAGGGCATCCAGTCGAGTCCGCGGCAGGCGGAACGAAAGGTCTGCCGCAACCCGAGCAAACAAACGTCGCTGAATGATTTCCACAACGAACGTCTGCAGCGCCTTCATCGCCGCCTGAAAGATCAGAAACGACATCAGCATCAGTGACAGAACAACCACCGGCTGCAGAAATCGGCCGAACGCCACGGTATTCACCAGCGCTTCGACAGCCAGAGGTGTGGTCATGCTCAGCAGACCAGAGACCAGGGCGAACGAAATGACGACCCAGACATCGGAACTGTCGGCATGAAGGAGCGCGAGCAGGCGTTCCAGCGGTTTGCGATCCCCCTGCAGAGGGACTGCCGCTGACGTCATCGCCGATTCAATGACCACGCAACGGACAGCCCCTTCAAACCCTTCCAGTCGCAGCAATTGACGAATTCGCCTCGGCGACACAATCCGAACCGGCTGATTCCCGCGAGGTGTTCCCAGACTGAGCTTGCGGCCCTTCCCCCGCGTCAGTGAATGCCACGTTCGGCCATCCCCTGAGCGAATGATGACAACCACTCCATCGCGCGCCAGTCGAATGAGTTCGGGCAGTTCGCCGTCAATCACGCGGCCGTTCCGTCCAAGACTGTGCGCTGTCTCAATCATCCACCGCCACCAGCCGCCGTCGTGCTGGTCGAAGTAAGTTTCTGCCGCCTCATCCACGGCGCGACGGATTTTGGAACGGTCCACATGCAGCCCATCCTGCAGTGCGATCTGTTCGAAAATCCATGACGCCGCAACCAGATCTTCTTCCGACGTACGCTGCATTCGATTCACTGCACTCATATCTGTACCTGCCACCATTCGACGTCAGTGTTCATTCAATTTGACAGAACGACGGCCCGCGTCCGCCAGTCGGGATCGACGCTGCACCTGTCGACTGACACTTGCTGCCGCACGGTCGATGGCAACAGAAATCGCTTCCTTTGGATCATCCGCAGACTCCTGAACAGCAATGCCGTCCGAATCCTGATCCAGCAGTCGGACCACCACGCAGCATTCGTACCGTGGTATTGCAGGGTCAGTGACCGGCGACCGCACCTGAACCTTCATGTCTCTGACAACATCCAGAAAACGGGTCATGCGGAACGCCGCCCGCCATTCCAGATGGACTCGAACCGTTTCCGGCAGATCCGGGTCAAGATCACAGGCAAACTTCACTGTTCACGCCTCCCAAACGACTGGTACTCAGAAGTTCTTTTCCGGCTCATTTGCCCGGAAACAATCGCCGTCGAGCCTCGTCCGCAATCACTCGCACAGCCGGATGCGTCACCTTGCGTTCCGCACTGATGGCGTAGAACTGCATCGATACACCGTCCAGTGGCCCGACTTCAAACAAACCATATTGCTGCTCAACGTCCGTCAGCACCGACTCGGCAATCGGAGCAATCCCCAGTCCTTCAGTCGCCATAATTTTCAGCAGTGCCGAATCTTCGATCTCCGCCACGACCACCGGATCAAAGTCCTGGTGTTCCAGCCACTGCTCCACAGAACGCCTCAACAGGGTATTCTGAGTCGGCAGCAGCAGCGGCTGATTCCGAAGCGAACCCGGAAAGCCATCTCGCAGGGCCAATGCCCGGTCTTTTCGAGCGACCCACGAAACCCCGCATTCACCCAACAGATGGTTGTACGCCCTCACGCTCACCTGAGATCCCGCGGCACTGTCCGACAGCACCAGATCCAGCCGATGCAACGCCAGATCTGCCAGCAGTTCGGCGAGTTTCCCTTCGTAACACACCAGTTGGACAGGCTGCGGCAAATGGAAGACCGGTTCAATCAGCCGAAAGGCCAGATGCTTCGGAACGAAGTCCGGCACACCGACCACGAATGTCAGACTGTGCTCGGATGGCTGGCCCTTCAGTCGCTGCATCAGTTCCTGACCAGTCGTGAAGATCTCTTCCGCATATTCGAAAACAATCTTACCGGTCTCAGTCAGCCGCAACTCTTTTCCGCTACGCTCATAAAGCTTCGTTCCAACGGCCTTTTCAAGCTGCCTCAATTGTCCACTGACTGTCGGCTGGGACAAATGCAGCTTCTCTGCCGCACGACTCACGCTGCCTTCGCGGGCCATCGTCCAGAAATACAGCAGGTGGTGGTAATTCAGCCAGTCCATAGATTTCGATGTTTCAACTCGACCCCATCAGGCCATTTCACGGTACGTGCTGCCTGCGACAATCGCAGTCACACCCTCCATCGGCTTTTCTACGCCTCGTCTCGATATTTGCACAATCGATACATAGGATTGTTGACATAGAAAAAACAAATACCAATGACTGCTGGGGTGATCAGGGAATTGACAGCCTTCAGGCAACTACGACACTCGCGGCCCCAGGGTGGAAAGTCGGCCGGTCGCCACTGCCAGCCCGGTCGCACGATTCAGTCAGACCACCCACCGAACGGCAGATGGATGCCAATTCAGAACCGGAAATGGTTTTCCGCACAGAAAACTACTGGTACAGTCTTTCAG
>Ga0209573_1001719_pt1 | contig 31693 bp, 26 predicted proteins | sample TNRBio252014_DNA_FD_185870 | JGI IMG/M metagenome (GOLD analysis project Ga0209573, IMG submission 185870) | Wastewater treatment Type I Accumulibacter community from EBPR Bioreactor in Madison, WI, USA - TNR Reactor_6/25/2014_ DNA (SPAdes)... | ecosystem: Engineered > Bioreactor > EBPR >...
CGAAATCGAAGACGAGTGGCACGCCCAGTTCGGTGAAGGCCCAGATGAAAATGATCGTGCCTCCGGCGAAGAGCCCCGGACGGATCAGCGGCAGGGTCACCCTGACAAAACGACGCCAGCCGTGGCAGCCGAGATTTTCCGCCGCCTCCTCGAGCGCCGGATCGAGATTGGCGAGGGCGGCAGAGAGATTCAGGTAGGCGATCGGATAAAGGTGGAGGGCATTCATCAGGACGATCCCGACGAGGCGACCTTCCCCGAGCCAGTCGTAGGGCGCGGACGCGTCCATGAGGCCGAGATCGATGAGAAAGGCATTGAAAACGCCCGCCTGACCGAGGAACTGGCGGATTCCCAGCGCTCCGACAAACGGGGGGAGAATCAGCGGCACGAGGACGAGGGCGTTGAGCAACTCGCGTCCCGGGAACTTCCAGGCGTGATTGACCAACGCGAGGGGCAGGGCGATGAGAATCGCGAGGATCGTCGTGAAGAGTCCCATCCAGAAGGAGTTCACGAGCCCCTCGACGTAGATCGGATTCCGGAAGAGCTCCGCGACGTAGGCGAGGGTAAATCCGCCCTCGGGCGTGACGAAGGCCTCGCGCACCGTGTGCCAGATCGGATAAACGAAGAAACAGACGAAAAACGCCGCGGTCAGCGCATAGATGGCGATGGCGAGGGGGCGGGACATCGAAGGGCGGACGCGGCGTTCCAAGGAAGGAGCGCGGGATCGGCCGGAATGCAAGAGCCATGTCCCGCATTTGCAATCCCGGACGGACGGTGGAATGCTTTCTTTCCGCCCCGTCCTGCCCTTACTTATGAGCGATTTCACCTACCACAAACCCTTTCCCCTCGGCCCCGACACCACGACCTACCGCCTCGTCACGACCGAGGGGGTTTCCGTCACCGAATTCGAAGGCCAGGAAATCCTCAAGGTCACGCCCGAGGCGCTCACCCGGCTCGCCAACGAGGCGATCAAGGACATCTCCTTCATGCTTCGGCCCTCGCACCTGAAGCAGGTCGCCGCGATCCTCGATGATCCCGAGGCGACCGACAACGACCGACTTGTCGCCCTCACCCTGCTGCGCAACGCGGAGATCGCGGCCCGCGGCATTTTGCCGATGTGTCAGGACACGGGTACTGCCATCATCGTGGCGAAGAAAGGCCAGCAAGTCTGGACCGGTGGTCATGATGAGGAAGCACTCGCCGCCGGGATCTGGAAGACCTTCCAGGAGGAGAATCTCCGATACTCCCAGCTCGCTCCCTTGACGCTCTTTGACGAGAAAAACACCCGAAGCAACCTGCCTGCTCAGATCGAGTTGTATTCGACCGACGGTGCGGAGTACGAGTTTCTTTTCATTACCAAGGGCGGCGGATCGGCCAACAAGACCTTCCTCTATCAGGAGACAAAGGCGCTCCTTTCCGAGGACCGTTTCGTGCCTTGGGCGATCGAGAAGATGCGTTCGATCGGCACCTCGGCCTGTCCTCCGTATCACCTCGCCTTCGTCGTCGGCGGCACCAGCGCCGAGGCGACCCTGAAAACGGTGAAACTCGCCTCGACCCGATACCTCGACGCCCTGCCCACCGAAGGCAGTGAAAAGGCCCAGGCCTTCCGCGATCTCGAGATGGAAAAGGTTTTGCTCCAGAAGGCCCGCGAGATCGGAATCGGGGCACAGTTCGGCGGCAAGTTTTTCGCCCTCGATGTGCGAGTCATCCGCCTGCCGCGCCATGGCGCGAGCTGTCCCGTCGGACTCGGAGTGAGCTGCTCGGCCGACCGCCAGGCCAAGGCCAAGATCACGAAGGAGGGGATCTTCCTCGAGCAACTCGAGACGAATCCCGGCCAATACATCCCCGACCAATGGCGCGACCACCAATTCCACGGCGTGCCCGTCGATCTGAATCTGGGCATGGCCGAAACGCTGAAGACCCTTTCGAAGTATCCCGTCACCACCGCCCTGGAGCTCACCGGCACGATCATCGTCGCCCGCGACATCGCCCATGCGAAGCTGCGTGAGATGGTCGAGCATGGGGACGAGTTGCCGCAGTATTTCAAGGATTTCCCGGTTTATTACGCCGGCCCCGCCAAAACGCCCGAAGGCATGCCGAGCGGCTCCTTCGGCCCGACCACGGCGGGACGGATGGACCCCTACGTCGATCTGTTCCAGTCGCAGGGTGCCTCGATGGTGATGATCGCAAAGGGCAACCGCAGCCAGCAGGTCACCGACGCGTGCCAGAAACACGGGGGCTTTTATCTGGGATCGATCGGAGGTCCCGCCGCGATCCTCGCGCAGAATCACATCAAGAAGGTCGAGGTCCTCGATTTCCCCGAGCTCGGCATGGAAGCTGTCTGGAAGATCGAAGTGGAACGGTTCCCAGCATTCATCCTCGTCGACAATAAGGGCAACGACTTCTTCAAGGCGATCCATCAGTGTCCGGTGGCGTGAGTTCTGATGCAGTCATCCGTGGTCATCTGTGGTCATCTGTGGTCATCTGTGGTCATCTGTGGTCATCTGTGGTCATCTGTGTTGAGATTCTTGGCACCGCGCTTGGCCGCCGATTTCAACGCGAATGGCCGCGAATGACACGCGAATGAACGCAAATCCAAGACAAGTGGATCGTTCACTGTCCGTGTGAAAACTTTTTCCACACCATGACCACCCAACCCGAAATCGTCCTCGTCGAGCCGGGCCGGTTCGAACGGCGCACGGGCTCATTGCCCGATCCCGCGCCGGGTGAGGCCCGCGTCCGCATTCGTCGGATCGGCGTCTGTGGTACGGACATCCATGCCTTTCACGGTCGCCAGCCCTTTTTCTCATACCCGCGACTTCTCGGACACGAACTCGGGGCCGAGGTGGTCGCGGTGAACGGCGACTCCGACTTGAAGCCCGGTGAGTATGTCGCGGTCGAGCCTTACCTGAACGATCCGACTTCGCCCGCCTCGATGCGTGGCAAAACGAACTGCTGCGAGTCGCTCCGCGTCCTCGGGGTGCATTGCGACGGGGGAATGCGTCCCGAACTCAATCTGCCGATCCACAAACTGCACCGCGGCGCCTCGGCCTCGCTCGACCAGCTCGCCCTTGTCGAGATGCTCTGCATCGGGCAGCACGCCGTGAACCGCAGTCTCGTCGCGCGGGATGATCTGTTACTGGTGTTGGGCGCAGGCCCCATCGGGCTCAGTGTGATCAGCTTTCTCAAGGGGAGGGGAAAAAGGCTCGTTGTCGCCGACCTCAGCGAGGCGAGGCTCGCCTTTTGTCGCGAGGTAATGGGGGTGGATGCGACCGTCCTGGTGCGCCCCGAGGTCGATCTTGCGGCGGACCTGCTCGAAGCGTTCAGCGGTGGCTTGCCAGATGTGATTTTCGACGCGACGGGCAGCCGTGCTTCCATGCTCTCGACCTTCGACCTCGCCGCGCACGGCGGGCGCATTGTCTTCGTCGGCCTTTTCCAGGGTGAGGTTGTCTTCAGCGATCCCAACTTCCACCGTCGCGAGCTGACGGTGATGTCGAGCCGCAACGCCACCTCGCCCGAGTTTGCTCAGGTCATCGCGGCGATGGAGGGCGGCACCGTCGACACGAGTCCCTGGATCACCCACCGGATCGCGTTTGACGAAGTGCCCGATCGATTCGGTGTCGTCATCGCCGACCCGACTCTGCGCAAAGCGGTGATCGAGGTGTAGTTCTTCCTCCCATCGTTTTCATCCCTTCCCATGCTCGTCCACGGACAACCTTATCGCACCGTCTGGCTCGAACCCGATGGGGAATCGGTCGGGATCATCGACCAGACCCTCTTGCCTTTCGCCTTCAAGACTCTTCGATTGCGTTCATCCGCGGAGGTCGGCCGGGCGATCAAAGAGATGCTGGTGCGCGGGGCCGGCTGTATCGGGGCGGTGGCGACCCACGGGATGTTCCTCGCAGCCCGGGAATGCGAGCGCGAGGGACTGCGGGGTGGTTCTTTTGACCGCGCCCTCTCCGAAAAGGGACGGGAACTCTGCGCGACCCGACCCACCGCGGTGAATCTCGCCTGGGCGGTGCAGCGACAGCTCGCGGCGGTGGCGGCAGTCGATTCCGGGTCGGACAAGGTGACGGTGGCCCGCGAAATGGCGCGTGAGATCGCCGACGAGGATGCCGATTTCTGCCGCCGGATCGGGGAACATGGTCTCGGGCTGATCCGGGAGATTTTTGAAGCGAAGGGTGGGAAAAGTCCTGTCAACATTCTAACCCACTGCAATGCCGGCTGGCTCGCATTTGTCGATTATGGTTCGGCCACGGCACCGATTTACGCCGCCCACGAGGCGGGCATCCCGGTTCATGTCTGGGTCGACGAGACACGCCCGCGGAACCAGGGGGCGCGGCTTACAGCGTGGGAGTTGGGCCAGCAGGGCGTGCCGCACACCCTCATCGTCGACAATGTGGGCGGTCACCTCATGCAGCATGGCAGGGTCGATCTCGTCATCACCGGCACGGACCGGACGACCTACACGGGCGATGTTGCCAACAAGATCGGGACTTACCTGAAAGCTCTCGCGGCAAAAGACAACGGGGTCCCTTTCTACGTGGCTCTCCCGTCCTCCACCTTCGATTGGGAAATCGGCGATGGGATCGCCGGGATTCCCATCGAGGAGCGGGGAGGGGAGGAGGTTGCGAAGATTGCCGGACTCGTGGATGACACGGAGATCGAGGTGAATCTGGTTGCCAAAGGCACGCCCGTGGCGAACTTTGCCTTCGATGTGACGCCCGCGCGCCTCGTCACCGGCCTCATCACGGAACGAGGGGTGTGTCCGGCGAGCGAGGCGGGCATCCGATCCCTCTTTCCGGACAAAGCTCCGGCCTCCGACCGCGTCTGATCTTTTCCGCAATGCCTGTCAAAATCGATCCCAAGCTGCACCAGGAACGCAAACCGTCCTGGATCCGCGTGCGGCTGCCGAACAATCCGGTCTTTTGGGACACGAAGGGGCTGATCGACGATCTCAAGCTCGTGACGGTGTGCGAAGAGGCGCAATGCCCGAATCGCTGGGAATGCTGGGGACAGGGGACCGCCACCTTGATGATCGCTGGCGACCGCTGTACCCGCGCCTGTGGTTTCTGTGCGGTGGACACGCGCCGTCCTTTGCCTCTCGAGGTCGACGAGCCCGACCGTGTCGCCGAAGCGGTTTCGCGGATGAAGCTCAACCACGTCGTCATCACCGCGGTGGCGCGCGACGACCTCCCCGACGGCGGGGCCTGTCATTTTGCCAACGTCATCTACAAGGTACGTGAACGGAATCCGCAGACAGTCATCGAGGTGCTCGTGCCCGACTTCATCGGGCGCGACGATTCCCTGTGGATCGTCGTCGAGGCGGCTCCGGCGATCTTCAATCACAATCTCGAGACGGTGGAGCGGCTCACTCCCGTGGTGCGCTCAAAAGCGGAGTATTGGCGCTCCCTGAAGGTGCTCCTCACTGCCCGCGAGATGGCTGAAAAGATGGGCCGGCGCTGCGCCACCAAGAGCGGGATCATGCTCGGTCTCGGCGAGCGCGAGGAAGAGGTGCTGAAAGCGATGGACGACTTGCGCGATCACCGTGTCACCGTTTTGACCTTGGGCCAATACCTGCGGCCTTCTCCGAAACACCTGCCGGTGGTGGAATACATCGAGCCGTCGATGTTCGACCGCTACCGTGAGATCGCGCTGGAGAAGGGATTCCGCCACGTCGCCTCCGGGCCCCTCGTGCGCAGTTCCTATCACGCCGCCGACTTCAAACCCGAGCTCGACCCGCTCGCGTGATCCGAGTTAAGGGCGCTTTCCGATTTCGCAATCGACGCGATCGGATTCGTCGTCGGTTTTTGACTTGGCGGTGAGTTTGGCTTTGTATTGGGCGCTGCGATCCTTGAATTTGCGCTCTCCCTTGGCCTGCATTTGGACGATGGAGGCGTTGCCTGCGGCGAGACCGTTGATGCTTAGCGAGCCCGCGACGACTTGGGCGGTGACGTTGGTCCCCGCCCCGTCGAGGTAGGAAAGTCGGATGATGCGATTCCCCGAGGGGCCTGAGAGACCGAGATCGTCGGTGGTGTCACCGTCGTTTTCGAGCTTCACGTAGGCCTTCCCTTTCTTGGACCCGTCGATCGTGACGCTCGCCTTCTGCCCCACACCGGTAAGATTGTAAATTCCGTTGCCCTTGAAGAGCGTCGGTTTCGATCCGATTTGGGCGTCGGGCTGGAAGCGGTCGGTCTCAAACCGGAGCACCCGGGCATTTCCCACATCCGCCACCCAGAGTCGGTTTTCTCCATCGGCCCAGAGTCCTTCGACGAGGGAAAAGGTGCGATCGAGGGAGAGGGGAGATGGGGTGTCGAGATCCGGTTGGCCGAGGACGCCGTCGGCAGAACCTCCGTCGCCCTTGTTGGCGGCGTTCTTGAAGAGAAGGACACGATCGTTCCCTTGGTCGGCGACAAACAAGGTGCCGAGGGAATTGACGGTGAGGCCAAGGGGAGAGTCCATTCCGAGCGCTCCCGCAGCGGCAATGGCGTCGGTATCGAGGACTTGGCCGAGGACCGTATCCGCATTGCGACCGTTCACGCCGATCTCGGCGTTTTTGAAGACGAGGACGCGGTGATTCCCGGTATCGGCGACATAGAGATTGCCTGCCTGATCCAGGGCCAGGCCCTGAGGTGCCGACATTCCGCCCCGGGTGGTGGCCGGGTCGACTGCGACGAAATCCACCTGCCCGAGGACGGTGTCGGCGTTCGCACCGTTGGCTTTCGCGGAGGCATTGGCAAAGCGGCTGACGCGATTCAAATCCGGGCTTGAGACCCAAAGGGCGCCGGTGACGCTGTAAAAGAGGGAAGCCGGTTGACCGAGCCCGCTTTGTCCGGTGTTTTCAACCATGGTTGCAAAATTCGCCTGCCCGAGCACGCCGTTCGCATTGGCTCCGTTGGAGAGGGTGGAGGCCGCGTCGAAACGCAGGACGCGGCGATCGTCGAGCACCCAGAGACGCCCGGCGTCATCGCAGCAGATCGAGCGAACTTTGGAAAAGCGACTTTGGGAGACGGTGGCGGCGGTGATCGTGAAGTTCGGCTGACCGAGGACGGCTTCCGCGGAGGCCCCGTTGGTGAGGGAGGTGGTGGAGCCGTAGCGGAGCACACGATTGTTACCGGAATCGGCGACAAAGACCTTTCCGCTGGTGGGGTCGACCGCGACCGAGGCCGGGTCGGCGAGAGTCGTGGCCGAAGCCACGCCGCCCCGGTTGTCGCCCGCCGTGCTCGTGAGGCTGGCCTGACCCAACTGCGAGGTGGCCGCTTTTCCATTGCTGAACTGGGTCGACTGGCCGGCCACGGCAGGTATCGCGGCTGCCAAGCCAACGGCTGCGGTCAACGAAAAGAAAGGTAGGAAAGTACCGTGCATGGTGAGTCGCGAACGGTCCTCCCAAGTCCGGGATTGTCAATCCAGCGGCCAGCAAGGGCGCGGCATCCGGCGACGCAAGCCAAGTTCCTTGAAAGCCCCGCGTTGATTCCCGCGTAAAAAGTGCTCGGGTGGCGGATCCGCGGTTGAAATCGCAGTGAAATCACGCAAGATTTGATAATTATCAAATGTTAAATAATTCCGGGAAACGCTTGGTCATCGCCTGCGGTGGCACCGGGGGACATCTCTTCCCCGGGATCGCCGTGGCCGAGGCATGGACCGCGAGGGGAGGGGAGGCCCTGCTGCTCATCTCGGAAAAGCAGATCGATACCCTCGCGACGGAGGGCTACCGCCATCTCCGTTTCGAACGCATGCCCTCAATTGCGATGCCTGGGGTGTTTTCGCTGAAGATGCCGGGTTTCCTCCTCGCCTTTTTGCGATCTTTCCTGAATTGCCGGAAACTCCTTCGCGAGTTTGGCGCCCATGCCGTGCTCGGGATGGGAGGCTTCACCTCCGCCGCTCCGCTCGCGGCGGGGAAGTGGATGGGATTGCCGACCTTCATCCACGAATCGAATTCCATACCGGGCAAAGCGAACCGGCTCAATGCCAAATTCTCCCGTGCCGTCCTCGTGGGATTCGAGCGTTGCGCGCCTCTCTTCGGATCAGGCAAACGGGTCGAGGTCGTCGGCACGCCCTTGCGTCCCTCGATCGTGAAGAGGCCGTCCAAGGCGGAGGGGCTCGCCTTTTTCGGGCTCAAGCCGGATCGCAGGACCATCATGGTGATGGGCGGCAGCCAGGGCGCGAAACGGCTGAACGAACTCGTCGCCGCGGGGTTGCCGCGTTTTGCCGCCGCTGCCGTGCAGGTGCTGCACATCAGCGGTCCGTCCGATCACGAACTTGTCCGACCTGCCTACGAAGCCCATCCCGATGCGGGTGTGCTCAAGAGCTTCTGCTCCGAAATGCAATTCGCCCTCGCTGCCGCCGACCTCGCGATCTGCCGCTCGGGCGCCTCGACCCTGACGGAGCTGGCCTACTATGAACTTCCCTCGGTCTTGATTCCTTATCCCTTTGCCGCCGAGGATCATCAGACGACCAATGCCGAGATTTTCTCGGTTCCTGGTGCGGCCGAGTTGTGGACGCAGGGCTCGCTCACCGAAGCCGGTTTTGCGGAGAAAATCCTCGACCTGATCCATGAGGACGAGCGACTTGCGAACATGCGTGCAGCCGCCCGAGCCCTCGCCATCCCGGACGCCTCGGAGCGGGTCTGCGAGGTGGTCGCGGGGAGTCTGAAGTGAAACTGTTTTTATGAGCGATCTTTGCAAACTCTGGGGCGAGCGATTCGCCAAGCGTGACGAACCCGTGCGAATCCATCTCATCGGCGTCGCCGGTTCTGGAATGAGCGGTCTCGCTTCCTTGCTCCTCGGTCTCGGTCATCGCGTCTCGGGATCGGACAAGGTGACTTCGCGCGAGACGGAGCGTCTCGAGAAGGCGGGACTTCAGTTTTCTAGTCCCCATTCCGCCGAGGCTGTCGTCGGAACCGATGTCGTGATCTACTCCAGCGCGATCAAACCGGGCAACGCCTCCTATGACGAGGCGGTGAAGCGGGGCATCCCGCTGTTGAGGCGGGCCGAGGCGCTCTCGGCGATCATGCTTGGCAAAAAGGGCATCGTGGTTGCCGGCACGCATGGCAAGACGACGACCTCTTCGCTCTCCGCCCACGTCCTGCGGGTCGGCGGCAAGGCTCCCTCGCACTACGTCGGCGCGGAGATCCCCATCCTCGGCACGAATGCGAACTGGGAAGAGAAAGGGGAGTGGTTCGTGGCCGAGGGCGACGAAAGCGACGGCACGCTCGTCAATTTTCATCCCGAGCACGCCATCCTTCTCAATGTCGAAGCCGAGCACCTCGATTTCTACGACGGGATCGACGCGATCTGCGCGGTCTTCGGCCAATATTGCGACCAGACCAGCGGGAAGATCATCTACTGCGGCGAGGATGCGAACGCCCGGCGGGTCTGCAAGGATCGGCCGAACGCGATCAGCTACGGGTGGAACCGCGATCACGACATCTCCGCCTGCGACCTCTCGCCCCGCGGCGCCGGGACCGAGTTCACCGTTCGGCAGAAGGGCGTGGAGATCGGCCGCGTCTTTCTCGGCATTCCCGGCCGCCACAACGTCCTCAATTCCCTCGCCGCGATCGCCCTCGCGCTCGAGACGGGCGTTTCCTTCGATCGCATCGACGAAGCCCTCGGCTCTTTCCGCGGGGCGAAGCGCCGCTTCGAGCTGAAACGCCACAGTGACCGCGTCACGATCGTCGATGACTACGGGCACCATCCCTCCGAGATCGCCGCGACGATCCAGACGGCGCGTTCTCAGCACGCGGGGCGCCTCGTCGTGGTTTTCCAACCGCACCGCTACACGCGCACGCAACTGTTGCGGGAGGAATTCGGACGCTGCTTCGAGGGTGTCGACGAACTCTGGGTCACCGACGTCTACGCCGCGAGCGAGCCTCCCATCCCGGGCGTCTCGGGGCAGACCATCGTTGATGCCGTGCTTGAAAACGGCGAGGTCGAAAAGGTGACCTTTCATCCCGATCTTTCCACCCTCCACCTCGCCGTTGGGCAGAAACTCGAGCCGGGTGACTGGCTCATCACGCTGGGAGCGGGCAATGTCCACGAAGTCGGGACGCGTCTCGCCAAGGATCTCGCGACGCTCGACCGGCTACGCGAAGTGCTCGCCGAACCCGACGGGGTCTTGAAGCTCTACGAACCGATGCGACGCCACACCACGATGAAGGTGGGAGGTCCGGCCCAGTTCTGGATCGAGCCGACCACGGTCGAGGGACTCGCCCGCATCGTGAAATTCTGCGCTGATGGCGGCATTCCCCTGCGCGTCGTGGGTCGCGGCTCGAACCTGCTCGTCCGCGATGGCGGTATCCCGGGTGTCGTGATGAGTCCGGTTCGGGGGGAATTCGGCGAAATCAGCGTCGAAGGCAACACGATCCGGGCCGGAGCGGGGGTGAAGTTCAAGGCCCTTGCCGCTGCCGCCCAGTCGGCCGGGATCGGCGACTTTGAATGGATGGAAGGCATCCCTGGCAATGTCGGAGGCAGTCTGCGCATGAATGCCGGCGCGATGGGGTGGGAGACCTTTGACCAGGTCGTGAGCGTGAAAATGGTCGATGCCCAGGGCGCGGTCTTCGAAAAGTCGGTCGGCGACATCCGCCATTATTACCGGCACGTTCCGGAACTGGCCCATAACGTCGCCGTCTCCGCGATCTTCAAAGGCACCCCGGCTTCCGACGAGGAAATTGCCGGACGGATGAATGCGTCGAAAGACAAACGCAAGACTTCCCAGCCCGTCGCCGCCAGCGCCGGTTGCGTTTTCAAGAACCCCGGGCCGATCGGAGCGGGGCAACTCGTCGACGAGATGGGCCTGAAGAATACCGCCAAGGGCCCTGCGAAGGTCAGCGAGGTGCACGGCAATTTCATCGTCAACGAAGGTGGGGCGACGGCGCGGGAGGTGCTCGACCTTATCGCCGAGATCAAGGCAGTGGCCTTGAAGGAACGCGGCATCGAACTTGAGACCGAGGTGCAGATCATCGGTCAGGACGAGCCGGTCTGAACCCTGTCGACCCGCTGACCAAACCCTGTTGAGTCCTTTATTTCATGAGCAAGTCCATTGAATCCCTGCACATCGCCGTCCTCGCGGGCGGACCCGGATCGGAACGTGAAGTCTCGCTCGCTTCGGCGAAGGGGGTCGTCGGTGCCTTGGAGGGGCGGGTCGGGAAAGTGACCCTCGTCGATGTCCACGGTCCCGATTTCGAGCTTCCGGTCGGAACGGATCTCGCCTTCAATGTCATCCACGGCACCTTTGGGGAGGACGGCCAACTCCAGACGGAGATGGAGCGACGCGGCGTTCCTTACACCGGAGCTCGCCGGGTCAGTTCGGAGACTGCTTTTGACAAGGTCATCAGCAAGGAGCGCTTTCTCGATGCCGGAGTGATCACGCCGGCCTCCGCAGTGATCCATGCCTCGAAGACCGATCAGGTGCCTGCTTCGGTCGGTATTCCCTGCGTCGTGAAGCCGCCGCGCGAGGGCTCGAGCGTGGGCGTCCACCTCGTCCGTTCGGCCGAGCAATGGCCCGCCGCCTTCGCCGATGCGGCGAAATATTCCGACGATCTCCTCGTCGAGGAACTCATTTCCGGAAAAGAACTGACCGTCGGGATCGTCGGGGATCTCGTGTTGCCGGTGATCCACATCCAGCCCCGTTCGGGTTTTTACGATATTTCGAACAAATACCCCTGGATGACCGGTTCGGGTGGGACAGACTATTTCTGCCCCGCCGATCTGCCCGACGCGGTCACGCAAGCCGTTCAGGCGGAGGCGCTCAAGGCCCATCGCTCTCTCGGCATCGAAGTCTATTCGCGGGTCGACGTGCTCCTCCGCGAGTCCGATTCGACTCCTTTTGTCCTCGAAGTGAACACGATCCCTGGCATGACCCAGAGCAGCCTGCTTCCCAAAGCCGCCGCCGCGGTGGGGATCGACTACGCGAATCTCTGTTTGAAAATTATTGAACTTTCGCTAGAGTTTAACTAATGCGAAAGAAATCAAAGCGAGGCAATGCCCGGAAGTTTCGTTTCAAATCCCTCTTTGCCCGTCGTCGCGCCGATGACGAGACGGAGTGGTTTCGCTTTGATGAAGAGCCGGTCGCCGCGAAGGCGAGTCCGCGGCGTCGGATCCGGAGGAAACTGCTGTTCGCGAAGGTGACGGCTCTTGCCTGTCTCTCGGTGAGCATACCCGTCGCGATGAAGTGGGGTTACGGAGAGGTTTTTTTCAAGAACGAAGAGTTTGTCCTGAAAACCCTGCAAATCCAGACGGATGGGGTGCTCAGCGTGAGCCGACTCGCTGAAATCGCGAATGTCGCGGCGGGGATGAATCTGATGGACCTCGATCTCGGTCAGATCCAGACCCAGATCGAGACGCTGCCCCAGGTGGAAAAAGCCACCGTCAATCGCGAGCTTCCCGATCGTCTGCATCTGGTGGTGCGTGAGCGCATCCCGGTGGCATGGCTCTCGGTGCCGCCGCTTGGCGTTCGTCCCTGGGATATGGAGCGAGGTTTCCTCCTCGACGAAGAGGGACACCTCTTTCGCTGCCTCGACCTCAACGATGGAATGAAGTCCCTCCCAGTGGTCGAGTCCTTTCAAATTTCCGATCCGGTCGAGGGCTCCCAGGTGGACTCGGAGGGAATCCTCGCCGGACTGAAGTTGATCCTCGAGAGTGAGAAGCGCTTTACCGAGGAAGGTCTTTCGGTTCGGGAAGTGCGGGTGCGTGATGAATGGGCCGTGGAGTGTGACTACAACAATTCACTCCGCGTCACCTTCGGAGTCTATGATTACGCGAGGGGTCTCGACGACTTCGCCCTCATCCTTGACCGAATGGCGGAGTCGGGTCGCACCCTCGCCTCGGTGAATGTGGCCGCGGAGAAGAACATCCCCGTCACCTTTGCCGTCGCAAGCGCACCTGCCAACGGATCGCCCGCACCGCTGGGAACTCAGCAGCCTTCCACCGAATCTCCCGAGATACCCGTGTCCGCGCCTCAGCCTCAAGCCGACACGGGTGGGGCCGATCAGGAAAAACACTTGCGCTCAATTTTGAAAGGCGGGTAAGCTCGTCCTCGGTTCGAAATCCTTATTCCCCGGAGAGATACCAAGTCCATGGCAGCATCGAACATTTACGTCGGGTTGGAAATCGGAACCTCCAAGGTCTGCATGGTCGTGGGCGAGGTGCGAAGTGACGGAGCCATCAAGATCCTGGGGGTGGGCCAGCACCCGTCTGCCGGTGTGAGAAAAGGGGAGATCGTCGATCCCGAGACCGTTCAGACCTGCCTCCATGACGCCCTGATGCGGGCGGAGGAGCGCAGCAATGTCGAGGTGAATACCGTTTTCCTCGCCGTCACAGGTTCCCATGTCCAGAGCTTGAACAACCGCGGTACGATCCGCGTGGCCGATGAGCAAATGGAGATCACTCCCGAGGATCTGGAGGAGGTGAAGAAGATCGCCCGCGATGTGCCCTTGCCGAAGGAGAACGGCTACATTCATTCCATCATCCAGCATTATTACGTCGACGGTCAGGACAAGATTCCGAACCCGGTCGGGATGTTGGGTCAAAAGCTGGAGGCCGACTACCACATCATTCACGGGGTCAAGACGCGCATCCAGAATGCGATCAAGTGCGTCCGCGAGGTCCCGCTCGAGGTGGAGGACATCGTCTTTTCGCCGGTCGCGGCGGCCCAGGTCGTGTTGAATCGGGAAGCGAAGAACGAAGGCGCTCTCTTGATCGACATTGGTGGTGGCACCACCGATTACATCTGTTTCATCGACGGGGCGGTGGTTGCCTCGGGCTGTGTCCCGATTGGGGGGGATCACATCACCAACGATATTGCCCTGGTTTTGAAGATTCCTCTCGCCCGGGCTGAGAAGCTCAAGGTCAATCACGGTAGCGCCTCGTTGCGCGGCACGATCGATGTCGACATCGCCGTCGAGGGTGAGTCAGGGAAGCTGGTCAGTCAGGAATTGCTGAACCAGATCATGAACGCGAGAGTTACCGAATTGCTCTCCGTCGTCCATGAACCACTCGCCAAAGCCGGATATTTGGGACGCCTCGGCAAGGGGATCTTTCTTACCGGTGGGTCCAGTTTGATGCGCGGAATTGCAGATTTGACCGAAGAAATTTTTGGAATTCCGGTTCAAAAATCCGGTTCGGCCGCGATGTCCGGACCGTCGGCCCTCTTCGAAAACCCCCAGTATGCGACTCCTGTGGGGCTGATTCGATATGCGCAACTCCTTGATGAACAAAAGCCAAAGCGAGGTCCGCTATCCAAATTGGGTGAAAAGCTGGAGAAGATTTTTGGCGGTGGAAAGTGACCATGCGGAGGTTACCTCTAAATGATTGACAATCCCGGTCGTTCAACCAAACTGAACCGAACCCCATGATAGAATACCACCAAGCGGAACAGGGCGAATTTTCCGACACATCGGAGTTCGGCGTGAAAGTGATCGGAATCGGCGGTGCCGGTGCCAACGTTCTCGACCGAATGGCGCTCGAGGGCAGCGACGACGCCGAGCTGCTAACCTTGAATACGGACATCCGCGCGCTTTCGACGTCGGTTTCCAGTCAAAAAATTCAATTGGGGTCGACCCTCCTCAAAGGGATGGGCACCGGCGGTGACCCGACTCTAGGCAAGCAGGCGGCAATCGAAGCCGTGGATGAGATCCGCAAGGCGGTTCGCAGCAGTAAGATGGTCTTCGTCTGCGTTGGGCTCGGCGGCGGCACTGGATCCGGTGCGGCTCCCGAGGTTTGCCGGATTGCCCGTGAAGAAGGTGTCTTCCTCGTTGTCTTTGCCACCATGCCTTTCACTTTCGAAGGCGAGCGCCGGATGGGCCAGGCCCGCACCGCCCTCGAGCAGATCGCCCGCTATGCGAACGCGGTGATCTCCTTCGACAACGACCGCATGGGTGAGCTCATTGTCCCGAAAGACGGGGTGGCCCAGGCCTTTGCCGCCGCGGACAAGATCATCAGCCAGAGCATCCGTGCGACGATGAACGTGGTCTTCCGACCCGGTATCATCCGCATCGGCATGGATGACCTCCTTTCCGCTCTCGATTCCGATGATTCCCGTTGCCTCTTTGGTTACGGCGTCGCGAAGGGGGACAACCGCTCGCATGAGGCGCTCGAGCAGGCGCTCAAGTGCCCGCTCCTCGACCGTGGCAAGCTTCTCAACGACGCACGCTCCGTCCTCGTCCAAGTCGCCGGAGGTGACACGATGACCTTGTTTGAAGTGCAGCTTGTGATGGAGGAAGTCGCCAAGCACGTCGGCAAAGAGACCCAGATCCTGTTTGGCACTGGCACAGACAAGCGCCTCGGCAACAGTCTCACCGTCACGATCATCAGCTCCATCGCCGGACCAGCGGCATCCTCGATGCGCGCCGCGCAAGTAGAGGAGGAGACGGTGGCTCCCTCCATCAGCCTCGGCATGTCTTCACCGGCGATTCCGGAGATGACGCAGCCGATCCGGCCCATCTTGGCGGCAGCCCCTCCGGTCGAGCCAGATCCCGTCGCCATACCGCAATACGAGGAGCCCGAACCGGAAGCGATGGTTGAGGAGAATCCCGTTTTTGAATCGGATCCCGTCGATGACTCGTCTGTATTCGAACCACTTGAGGAATACGAGGAGGTTTATGCCGAAGAGGTAACGGCCGTTCCTGCCTATGCGCCTGACCCGGTCCCGCCGCTTCACCGCGCTCCGGTCTTTCAAGCGGATCCCGAAGAGGATCCCGAACTCGTGAATCCGATCGCGCGCGCCATGTCCGCTCCTCCGGAGCATCTTCCCGTTTCGCCTCCGCCGTTCCCGGTGCAGGCGCCCGGTGCCGAAGTGGGGCGAGTCGAAGCGCTCACGGAATCCTCGCAAAAGATCACTCTGACCCGGGTCGTCGGTTCCGGCAACACGGGACGCATCAAGACTCGTGATCCCCTCGCTCCGGCGCTCGATGGTCCGGTGCTTCCGCCAGCCAAGCCCCCGGTGATTCCTCACGAAGATCTGTCACCCGCCGCCATGAGCGAAGAGGCACGTCAGCAGCAAGAACTCCTTCAGCTTGATCCAGTGGCCGGTCGTGGCCGGTTTGCAAAGACCGATCCGACCATTGTCGACGGAGAAGACCTCGACGTGCCGACCTTCCTGCGCAAGAAGCGATAATGCGCGGTGAGGGGGGCGGTTCGCTCATCCCGCCTCGTTTCCAATCGAAAGGAGGGGGCCGAGGAACTTGGGTCGGCTCTTCCACAGGTGGAGATCCAGCAGGGTTTTGACTCTCGCGAGCTTCTCCCGGAAGCGGACCTTGACTCCGAGAGGTCCACTCACATCGACGGCGTTCACTCCGTATAGGTCCATTCCGTGGTGCTGTCCGATGCAGATGGCCCGTTCGTTGTGGAAGCGCTGCGAGACCACGAGGAGTGTTTCCTGCGAAAACACCTCCTTGGCCCTGAGCACGGAATCGAGCGTGTCGAACCCCGCGTAGTCGCGAACAATCGCTGATTCCGGCACCCCGAGGGCGACGAGAGCGTCCCGCATCGAGGTTGGTTCATCGTAAACGCTGCGACCGTTGTCCCCGCTGACGAGGAGGTAGCGGCACTTCCCGGTATGAAAAAGATCCGCCGCCGTTTTCATCCGCGCCGTGAAATACCGGTTCGGTCTTCCATTCGCGAGTGTTGGGGCGCAGCCCAAGACGAGGGCGACGGGTCGCTCCGGGACGTTGGCGAGATCGTCCGAGAGCTTACCTTGGGCGGCGCGCTCGACGAATTGATCCCCCAGGAAAACCAACACAAGGGAAAGGAAGAGGGAGATGATCGCGATAAGGACGAAGCGGGCCGCCGATCGGCGGAAGAAAAAGCTCATGGTGAGCTTTACGCCGGAGGGAGGGGGCTTCTTTCCGCGGGGTGAAGCAAATCACTCACCGCGAAGGTCGTCCGAGCTCTCCGCGACGCTGAGGAAGTCGTTCGCGAGGGCAATCAGATCTTCTCCGGAGCTCAGGTATCGCTGGCGATACTCGCTGACGGCGTCAGTGTTGCTCGTCAGGAATTCGTCGAGACCGTTTCCAAAGCCGGAACTTTCGCTGCGCGCCCATTGGAGAAACTCGGCCACGCAGCGATGGCTCGAGCCGGCGCCAATGGCATTGAGCGAATCTCGGAAGCGGGTGGCGTGATCCCAATCGAGCTCGGAAACGAGAAACTCGACGCCGCGTCCGCGGATCGCCGTGTCGATCTGTTGGATTTCCTCCACCTTGATGTCCCGCGGATTGTAGGGAGCGCAGGCGATCAGTTCTTCGATGAGTTCGTCGCGGTTCTTGATTTCCTTGAGGCGCTTCTTCGGCAGGAAGCTTTCGCCGTCAGCCCCTTGGTCGAGGAGAAAGCGGATGATGGACCGATTGCGGTTCACGATGGCGAGGAAGAGCGGGGCTCCCGAACGGAAATTCACATCAGCTCCGTCCTCGAGGGCTTCACGTGCGTCGTCGATGGAACCGACGGTGCAGGCAAGTTCGAGGGTACGGTTTGCAATCGGGTCACTCATGGCAAGACGGAAAAGCAGCGGAAATTCTAGTAATTCACGAAAATTAACACAAGCCGAAAGCATTCGCAATGCCGATCATTCACCGGCCTCGCGGTATCTCAGCAGTCCTTGGACGATTTCTTCGGCAACGATCTGGCGAAACCACTCCGCGCCACATCGTTGGCTTTCCCAGCGATTGGTAAGAAAACCGCACTCGACGAGGATACCGGTGACTGGGGCCATCTCCAGCACCTTCAGTCGTTCAGGACGGAATCCGCGGTTCCGGGTGACGAGGCGTCGGCCCAGTTCGCTCTGCACGTAGCTGGCGAGCTCTCGACCGCTCTCGCTCCCCGGCCAGTAAAGCGTCTCGGTTCCGCTGATGCTGCGATCGGCGTGAGCGTTGAAATGAAGGCTGAGCAGGATCGTGTCCGGCGAATTGGCGGCGGTGGTGCCGCGGTCGGCAAGTTCGACGTAGACGTCCTCCCGGCGGGTGAGTTCGACATCGATCCCTTTTCCCACGAGGAGTTTCTCGATGCGCTTGGCGATGTCGAGGGTCAGATCCTTCTCGACGAGACCGAATCCGATCGACCCGGGATCCTTGCCTCCGTGCCCGGGATCGATCACCACCTTGTTGAACACCTCGCCGCCCAAGACAGGACTCGCGACGAGGCAAGCCGTCGCGGCCAGAAACAAAAGGGATGGGAGCGACCACCGCATTCGGGGAGCAGAGTAGCGAAGGAATTCGATCCTGTCGAGAAAGTGATTAATCTTTCTTAAGCATTTTTCAGACCTTGATCCCGCGTAGAGTGAACCAGCGGATGCAAACGGTGAGGAGGCAGCCGGCGATCACCACCCACAGCGTGATCTCGGGGATGTCGGTGCCGGGAATTCCCGTGGAGATGCCCGCGAGAATGAGCGCAGAGGCAAAAGACAGGAGGATGAGGCGCTGGCTTCTCGTCATCAAAACGATGCCGGTCGGGCGCCTGCCGCCGAGCCGGGCCGAGGCGAGGGAGCGGATGTAGGCGGAGAAGATTGCGGAAAGGGCGGCAGCCAAGCCCAGCCACGGGCTCGAATCGCTCGCGAATCCAAAACCGAGCAGCGTCACGGCATCGGAGACCCGTTCGGGGAGTTCGTTGTAGAATTCGTCTTCCCTCGATTGGCGGGCGGACGTCGGCTGGAGCATGCCATCGAGGCGGATCGCGGTGGCACGGAGGAGACAGAGACCGATCCCGAGTCCCCAAGCAAGCCGCGGGCGGTTGATTTCACCCGTGGCCATGAAAGCGATGCCCGCGAGGATGCCGAGGATCATGCCGATCACGGCGACCATTTCGCTGGTCACCCCGATCCTCATCAGGAGCAGGGTGAGGCGGCGCAGAAATTGCCAGCGGCGTCGGGTTTTCGGCTTGTTCGGGTCGGTCATGGAGTCACTCGGGCCGTCGGGTGACGGCTGCCGCACAACAATCGCGGCTTGATGGGGTTGAGTTTACCTGCTATTGCAGGCACTTCTCTCAGGAATTTCGAAAAATCCCTCTATGACCCCGACAGATCCCAATTCCTCTCCCTCCAGTGATGGAGAGGAGCGGGAACGGGCCAACGATCTCGATGTCGAGTTGATGGGGCGGATCCGGGACGGCGATTTCGCCGCCTTCGAGCAACTCATCGAGATCCACCAGCGCTCCGTCATCGGGACGGTCGCAAAAATGCTGGGAAATCCCTCCGAGGCCGAAGACATTTCCCAGCAGGTCTTCATCCGGGTCTGGAAATCGGCGGCCCGCTACGAGCCGCAGGCGAAGTTCACGACTTGGCTTTTCACGATCACCCGGAACCTCGTCTTCAACGAGGTCCGTCGTCGCCAGCGCAAGCCCACCGTCTCGGTGCAGGAACGCGAAGAGACCACGCACCGCGTCGTCGAGGACGTTCAGGGCAGCTCGCCCGACGAGGACTTGCTCCGCTCCGAAATGGAAGCCGCGATCGACCGGGCCATCGAAGCCCTGCCCGAGAAACAAAGGCTCGCCGTCGTCCTGCGGCGTTATGAGGAAATGCCCTATGAGGAAATCGGCGTTGTCCTCTCGATGTCGGTGCCGGCGGTGAAAAGTCTCCTCTTCCGCGCCCGGACCCAGCTCAAGGAGTCACTCCAGAAGTATCTCGATCAGTGACGCCGCCTTATTCGCCTAGGCGGATGAGATGTCCCTCGGTGCGGATGACAAACCCGTCCGAGACCACCGCGAAGGAGGAGAGACCGAATTCCCCGAGCTGGTTTTCGGCCACTTTGGAAAATGTCTTGCCGGGCTTGACCACCGTGGTGATGCCGTTGCCATTGTGGAAGTAAAGGTTTCCGCCGGCGAAGACCGGCGAGGCCGAATAGCCGCCTTGGCCATCAAGACGCTCGCGGTAGTGTTCCTTGCCGGTGGCCGCGTCCAGACAACTGAGGATGCCCTTGTCATCGTTGAAGTAGATCTCGTCGCCCACGAGGATGGGGGAACTCTCCTTCGGGACGGTCTTGTCGTCCTGCCAGACGAGATGGGTGTTGGTGACATCGCCCGTGCCGTCGGTCTTCACCGCGTAAAGAATGGCCCGGTTGAAGCCGGAGCAGACGTAGATCACGCCATCGCGATGGAGCGGTCGCGGCACCACCGAATAGCCCTCGCCGTAGCCGAATCTCCAGATCTCGCTCCCGTTGGCGGGGTCGTAAGCGATCACCGCCCCCGAGGCGGGCGAGATGAGCTGCGTTTTGCCCTTCACGTCGATTAGCAGGGGCGTGGAAAAGGAGAAGGTGCGTTGCACCGTCACGTTGCGGGGTGTTTTCCAAGCGACCGAACCATCAGTGGCGTTCAGCGCGACGATGAAAGGATCGGCCTGCCCATCGCTCGAGAAGATGAGTTTGCCCTCGTGGAGGATCGGCGAGCCGCCGTTGCCGTGAACCGGGGTGTAGGAAAGACTCGTCTGGGTCCAGAGGATCGTGCCGTCTCCCGCATTCAGGGCGGCGGTGCCATCGTGACCGAAGTGAACGAAGAGTTTGCCTTCGGCGTAGACCGGCGTCGGGGAGGCATGACTGTTCTTCTGGTGGATCGCGCCTTCGGCCTTTTTGAAAATCTCGCGATCCCAGACCGGCTTGCCGTCGGCCAGTTCGAAACACATGGCGTGCAGCGAGAGTTGGCCAGCCTCCGAGACCGCCGAGGTGACGTAGACCTTGCCGTCGGAAATGACCGGGGAAGACCACGCCTTGCCCGCCACCGGCACTTTCCAGCGGACCTTGCTCGTCGCCGACCAGAGCGTGGGCACCTTGGCCCCGGGCGCGTGACCATCGCCGGTGGGGCCGCGGAACTCCGGCCAGGAGTCCGCCGCTGTCAGCGGAAGCACGAACGAAAGTGAAAGCAGAACGGGAAGAAACCGGCGGATCATGTCGGCGATTCTACCCGATCCGTTCTCCCGCGCAAGAAGGGCGGGGGACGGAGTTGCGGCGGGCAGACGCGTCAGAACCCCTTTCGCCACAGGAAATCGAGCCCGTAATCCGGGTAGTAGGTCTGCACGATGAAGGCGACGAGGAAGTAATCGACGATGAGGTGCACGATCAGCACCCAGAGGAGGCTTTCGGATTTTTCGAACATCGATCCCTGGGTCCAGGCGAAGAAAAAGACAATGAAGATCCCGCAGCCGGTGAAAGCCATGTCGTAGAGCACCGCCGTGTAAAGGACCGCCTGGATCACGTTCGCGACCCTGAAGGAAAAGAGCGAACGCAGCAGGGCGAAGACGGTGTTCACGAAGAAGAGCTCGTCCCAGATCCCGACGAGATTGATCCCGATGAAGAGTCGCCGGATTTCCGCCGGATCGGGTTCGGGACCGAGGATCCAGTGACGGAAGAGTTCGTCATCGAAAAAGGTGCGGTTGCCCCATTCGTAGCCCTTGAGGACGGCGTAGGCGAGGGGGATGGAAAGAATCGTGTAGATCACGTCGTGCTTTCGCCAATGCACCGGCCAGAAGCGGTAACGGATGATGCCCCGGTCGCCGAAATGCTGGATGAGCGACGGCAGGACGATGACCATCGTGAAGGGAATGCCGACCTTCAGGAAATTCTCGTTCGAGAGCCCCGGATTGATGTCGCAGGCCGCGAGGATGAGGACGCAGCCGAGGAGGATGGAGAGGCGGCGGCGCAGCTTCGGCTCGGGATCGGTCGCGACGAGCCAGGCGCAGAGGACGAAGGCGGGAATGCCGGCGACCCAGAGTCCCGCCGGAATGAGCAGGATCGTCGCGGCGGCGAAGGCGGCCAGGAGGACCTGACGGCGGGGAGTGAGTTCGAGATCGAGCGAGGCGGTCACGTGAAATGAGTCACCGGTTGCGGGAGACAGGTCAAGAGGCAGATTGGCTGTTCCGTTCGTCTTGACGAGGCGCTTCGCACCACCTTAATCTTCAGCCTCGATGCGTACCCTTCTACTTCGGACAGGTCATTCCAATGCGGGTTGCGCGGCGCTTCTGCGACGTGTCCGGACATTTGTTGTGTCCGCTCTGTTTCTCACTTCCACAGGCCTCGCATTTGGCTCAGGGGGGCAGCAGGAATGGAGGAATTTGGAGGGTCTCACCATGACCGCGGAACTCGTGGGGTACGACTACACTACCAAATCGGTGATTTTTAAGAAGGAGGACGGAGTCACCTACCAATACCCTCTGATCAAGCTTGATACCGGCGGGAAAGTAAAGGCAGCGACTTCGCCGGAAGTTTCAAAGACTTCGGCACAGTGGGACATTTCTTTCGGAAAAGTGACGGGCATTGCATTGCTCAGTTTGGCCGTCTTCCTGATGATCTTGATCGCTCTGGATATCGGATCGATCTGGGGAGCTGCGGCGCTCGTGGCAGGCGTCCCTGAGTTTTCGAGGTCGCTGAAACTTTGGGGCAAATTCATTCTCATCCAGATCGCCTTCATGGTTCTGGGGGGAATCGTTGGAGGAATATTCGGCGCGTTCGCTGGAAACCCCGAGGATGCAGTTCGAGTAGGATCCCTTGCTGGTGGCATTCTTGGAGTCATCCGCCTGATCGTCAGCTTTCTGATTATTCCCGATCATTTCGACATCGGCTTCTTCAGGGCGATGGGCTTTGTGCTCGTGTATCCGCTTCTGTTAGGAGTCGGTCTTTTCATCGCCGGAGGTGGTATCGTGCTCTTGATGATGATCGACCCGATCGGGGAAGCCGTGGTCGTTCACGCCTGGCTGAGGCCTTTCGGACTTGTTTGAGCGTTGCCGGGCAATCCGGCCATCTTCCCGATCGAACACGGGGCAAGGAGGGATCCAAGTTTCGGAGGCAAGCCCCGATATCACGACGCGTAAACCGCCTCTTCCTCCATCACCCGCAACGCAGCCGCCTCGGCCTCGAAATCGATGCCTTCGTAGAGGTCGGCGAGGGCGAGTGAAACGCCGATCTCGGGCAGGGGAATGATCGCCTCGAGTCCGATCGCCAGTTCGCGATGAAAATCTCCGGTCGGAGAGCGGCGGTAGACTTGTAAGACCGACTCGGTGGATTCGGCGACGAGGTAAACCATCAGCGTGGGGATCGCGAGATAGGCGTCCTTCTTTTCACCGAGATCAATCCTGCGGGTTGAGGGCGAAGTCACCTCGAGAACGACGACAGGCGCATCGTGGTAGGTGTCGTTCGGCGGGTTCGGGACGCAGACGACGAAGGCGTCGGGGTAGTAGAAGCGGGTGCCGGTGGTGAGCCGGATGCGGACCTTGGTTTCACTGTTGCAAGGTTTGCAGGGCTTGCCGCGGAGTTGGGCGTGAAAAGAAGCGAACCCGTTGCCGGCGACATCATTGTGCACGTTCCTCGCACCCGCCATGTCGTAAACGATGCCGTCGCGATATTCACGTTTCACCGGCGAAACCTCCTCTTCGGCAAGGTAGTCTTCAACCGTGACGAAATGCCATTTTTCCGCCGCTGACATAAGGCGAGAATAGCCTGAGAAGCGGGCGGACGCAAGCGCGGCGGAACTCCGTCCTTTGACTTGGCGCGTCGAAGGCGTCACTCTCTCGTCATGTTCCTCCGGCTCATCTTCCTCGTCCTCGCGCTCTCGCCGATTGCCATCGTGGCCCAGACCAAAGGCCCGCTTCCAGTCAACCCCGCCGACGCGAAGAACCAGTCGACCGGCAAGGAGGCCCCGCCCGCGGATCCCTCGCTCGCGAAATACGGCATCTACGCGGAGTCGGCGCCGTTCCCGGTGAAGGGCGAAGCGGTCGTGACGACCCTGCCGCTGAAACTGGAGAAGGGCGACCGCATCGCCTTGGTCGGCAACGGGTTGCTCGAACAGGCGGGACGCCACGGCATCCTCGAGGCGATGCTCTATCAGGGGCATCCCGATCTCGATCTCGTCATCCGCAACTTCGCGTGGTCGGGCGACGAGTTGGACCTGCAGCCGCGTCCTGACAACTTCGCGACCGTCGCCCAGCATCTCGCGAGGGAGAAGATCGACGTCGTCTTCGCGGCGTTTGGATTCAACGAGAGCTTCGGGGGATTCGCTAGGCTCGAGGATTTCGAGGGGAGGCTCGCCAAGTATCTTCAGGACCTGAAAACCTCGGCCTTCAACGGGAAGACGGGACCCCGCATCGTCCTGATTTCTCCGGTGGCCGATTTTGATGGCGACGCCAAGCGCGACGAGCTTCTTGAAGCCTACACCGAAGCGATGCGACAGGTTGCCGACGACGCAGGGATCGCGTTTGTCGATGTCTTCAAGCCCTCCCGGCCGGCGATGCAGGATGCTCCGAACCGCCTGACGGACAACGGCGTCCACCTCAACGAAGCCGGTTACCGTCTTTTCTCCCGCGAGGTTTTTCAGACCGTCTTCGAACTGTCACCGCCCGATGTGAACGAGGCCCTCCGCGCCGTCGTCGTCGACATGAACCGCCAGTATTTCCGCCGTTATCGTCCGCTCAACACCTTCTACTACACCGGCGACCGCAACAAGGACTACGGTTACCTCGACTTCCTCCCCGCGATGCGGAACTTCGAGATGATGGCGAGCAACCGCGAGGCTCGCATCCATGCGCTGGCCAAAGGCGAGAAGGTCGATGGTCCCGTCGATGACTCCAATCTGCCCCCGCTCGACGCCGTAGCCGAAGCAAAGGGGGCCAACGAATGGCTCTCTCCCGACGACGAACTTGCCGCCTTCCGGATCGATCCGCGTTTCGAGGTGAATCTCTTCGCCTCCGAGGAGCAGTTCCCCGAGATCGCCAATCCTATCACGATGCGCTTCGATTCGCGCGGCCGCCTCTGGGTGAGTTGCTCGACGACCTACCCGCACGTCTATCCCGGCGAGAAGCCGCGCGACAAGATCCTCATTCTCGAGGACACGGATGGAGACGGCCGGGCCGACGACTGCAAGGTCTTCGCCGACGACCTTCACCTCCCGCTCTCTTTCGAGCTGGCCAAAAACGGGATCTACGTCTCCGAACAGCCCGATCTGACCTTGATCGAGGATCTCGACGGCGACGACAAGGCCGACCGGCGCACGGTGCTCTTGTCAGGATTCGGCACCGAGGACAGCCATCACTCCATCCACGACTTCATCTGGACGCCCGATGGTGACCTCCTCATGCGCGAGTCGATCTTCCACCACTCGCAGGTCGAGACGAAGTTCGGTCCCGTGCGAACGCAGAACTCCGCCTGGTTCCGCTACACGCCGCGCGAGAAACGCCTCGTCGCCTTCGGCAGTTATCCGAATACGAACCCTTGGGGTGTTGCTTTCGATGACTGGGGCAACCATGTCGCGAGCCATCCCATCTTCGCGAACGCCTTCCATGCCACCAATCCGCCATATCCCGAGCAGCATCCACCGGCGACCGGATTGCCAGCCTATTCCGGCACCTGCGGTCATGACTTCGTCGACTTTCCCTTCTGGCCGAAGGAGATGCAGGGCGGTTTCATCAAAGCCCGATACAAACCGACGAACAAGATCGAATTTCACAAGTGGATCCGGAAGGACGACCACTATGCCGAGGAGTTTGTCTTCGATCTCATCTTCTCGACCAACCTCAGCTTCATCCCCGTCGATGTCGGTTTTGGTCCGAGAGGGGACTTCTACATCTGCGATTGGTACAATCCGGTGAAGGGCCACGCCCAATACTCCCTGCGCGATCCGCGACGCGACCGCACCTCCGGCCGGATCTGGCGCGTCGTGCCGAAGGGAGCGACGTTGCAGGATCCCCCCAAAATCGCCGGGGCGACGGTTCCCGAATTGCTGGAGAACCTGAAGCGCCCCGAGTCGAAGGTCCGCGGCTGGACAAGGCGTGAGTTGTCGTGGCGCGAGCCAGAGGAAGTGAAGACGGTTCTCGATGCCTGGGTGACAGCGCTCGATCCGAAGGACAAACGATACCGTCATCACCAGGTCGAGGCGATGTGGTTGTATCGTTGGATTGGTGGGGAGAACTGGGAGTTGATGGAAGCATTGCTCGCCTGCGACGTCCCGGAAGCAAGGGCTGCTGCCGTGCGGCAATTGCGGCATCAGGAGATTCCGAGAACATCCGGGATGTGGTACGATCCTGAATTGAAGCGGGCGGCTGAAGATGAAGACGGTCTCGTGAGGTTGGAGGCCGTGATCTCCGCGACCTATCGGAGCGACGTCTTCTCAGACCATCCCCAAGAGCTGTTCGCGAGTCTGGAGCCTGTTCTCGAAAAACCCATGGGCGACCACCTCCGCTACGCCCTCCGTTGCGCCCTGAACTCCGAGGCTCTCCGGCCCGCGGTCGAAGCGAACCGCGACCATCCCGCTCTCGCCGCCTTCCTCAAAAGTTGGGACACCAAGAAGGACAGACCCCTCGTCGGCAAACTCAACGCCAAGGACGCCGCCTTCGACGCGCGGCCCGACCTGCTCACCGTCCGCATCGGCTGTCTGCCCGAGCGCATGCTCTACGACACAACCTCCTTCACCGTTTCACCCGGGCAACCCGTGAAACTGACCCTCTCCAATCCCGACGCGACCCAGCACAACCTCGTCATTGGCCAGCCGGGTTCACTCGAGGCGCTGGGGCTCGCAGGAAACGAGATGGCGAAAGACCCGGGCGGTCTCGCCAAGGGATTCATCCCCGACTCGGACCAAATTCTCCACCACACGAAGCTGATCGATCCCGGCAAAAGCGAGACACTCCGCTTCGAGGCCCCGGAAACCCCCGGCACCTATCCCTTCCTCTGCACCTTCCCGGGACACTGGATCCTCATGAAAGGGGAGATGATCGTGAAGTGAGTCTCCCGTGGAAGACTCACGACCTCAGCCGAAACTGTCCTCGTTCGTGATCTCGTCGGCGTAGAGATTGATCTTCGCGATGATCTCGTAACGATCCTGTTCATCGATGCCCGCCTCCTCGAGGGTGGCGACGAGGTGCTCAGTGAAACGCTGGAATTCCCGGCGGCTGATCGCGAGGGGGTGATGGACGTGGGAAAGAGGGCGCCCGCTGTAGGTAACGGGACCGTCGGTGGCCATCGAGAAGAACTCGCGCTGCATCAGCTTGAGCTTTCCGATCGGCACGTGGGTGAAGTAGTGCCCGATTTCGCCGTCGTGCGTGACGCGGTGATAAAAATGATCAAGGAGGCGCTCGATGGCTGGTTCGCCGCCGATGCGCTCGTAGAGGGTTTTGTCGTGTTGGGAGAATTCCATGAGAGGAAGCGGGAACGGAACAATGCGGACGGGATCAGAGTTCGCTGATCTTGAGATTACGGTAGTCGATGGACATGTCCTTGCCGCCGTGGAGTTGGAGGCCGATCGGTCCCTTTTCCTTGCCGGTGTCGCTCTTGTAGGTCATGACCTTCTTTCCGTTGAGGGATACCGCATATTCCGTGCCACGCACCTCGATGCGCATCTGGTTCCAGTCATCCATCTTCAGGAGTTCCTTCACGCCCTCGGCTTCGACGGGGTAGCCTTTGCCGGGAATGTAGGGCGAGGCGGTCATGTCGCGCTTGAGCGAGCCCGAGATGCCGATCTGGATCTGGTCCTCGCATTTCACGTGCACGCCGGAGTCGACCGTACCAGCGATGAACTTGAATTCGAGCTCCATCACGAAGTTCGAGTATTCCTTCTCGGTCCAGATCACCGATCCCTTTTGGTCGGGGCTGCTGCGGATCTGGAGGATGCCGTCCTGCACGAGGTACCAGATGTTGTTGTCGGGCACCTTCCACCCGCTCAGATCCTTGCCGTTGAAAATGGGTTCGAATTTCTCCTGAGCGACGAGGGCGGTGGAGAGAGCGACGAAGGCGACCGTGCAGATCAGGGTGCGGAGGGGTTTCATGGGTGATGGAATGTTCGGGATGATGAAGTCGCGGCTCCCAACAGGCAAGCCCCGATCTGCGTGAATGTCAGTGACCAAAGAGGGTGGGGCCGGGGACCCGAGAGGGTTTGGTTGGGGGCCGGGGATGCTTCAGGACTGGCCTTTGGCCTTGGCCCAGGCGTCCCGGAGGCCGACGGTGCGGTTGAAAACGGGCTTCTCCCGGGTGCCGTCGGGATCGGCGCAGAAGTAACCGAGCCGTTCGAACTGCACCGTTTCCCCGATACGGACGGAGGCCAGATTACGCTCGAGTTTGGCGTCGGTGAGGACCGTCAACGATTCCGGATTGAGGTGATCGAGGAAGGAACCCTCGCCGCGGTCGGGAAATTCGGTCGCGAAGAGGCGGTCGTAGAGCCGCACCTCGGCATCGAGGGCGTGGCGGGCGCTGACCCAGTGGATCGTGGCCTTCACCTTGCGTCCGTCGGGCGGATTCGAGCCGCTGCGAGTCTCGGGATCGTAGGAGCAATGGAGTTCGACTATTTCTCCATTCGCGTCCTTCACCACTTCCTGGCAGCGGATGAAATAGCCCGATCGCAGACGAACCTCGGCACCGGGGGAAAGGCGGAAATATTTCGGCGCAGGCACCTCCATAAAATCCTCGCGATCGATGTAGAGCTCGCGCGAGAAGGGGACGAGGCGCGAACCGGCCCCGGGATCCTCGGGGTTGTTCATCGCCTCCATTTCCTCGATCTGATCGGCGGGGTAGTTGGTCAGGACGACCTTGATGGGATCGAGGACGGCCATGTAGCGCGGAGCAGTGCGGTTCAGCACTTCGCGCACGGCGGCCTCGAGGAGGGCGAAGTCGTTGGTGCTTTCGAATTTCGTGATCCCGATGGTCTTGCAGAAATTGCGGATCGCCTCGGGTGGGTAACCGCGGCGGCGGATTCCCGAGATCGTGGGCATGCGGGGATCGTCCCACCCGCTCACGTGTCCCTCGGTGACGAGTTGGAGCAGCTTGCGCTTGCTCATCACCGTGTAGTTCAGATTAAGACGCGAGAATTCGATCTGCCTCGGGCGCGAGGGCACGGGAAGATTCTCGAGGAACCAGTCGTAGAGCGCCCGGTGGTTCTCGAACTCCAGGGTGCAGAGCGAGTGGGTGACGTGTTCGAGCGCATCGCTCTGCCCGTGGGTGTAGTCATACATCGGGTAAAGGCACCACGCGTCGCCGGTGCGGTGGTGCTCGGCGTGGAGGATGCGATAGAGGACGGGGTCGCGCAGATTCAGGTTCGGGTGCGCCATGTCGATCTTGGCACGGAGCACCTTCTCGCCGTCCTTGAACTCTCCGGCCCGCATCCGAGCGAAAAGATCGAGGCTTTCCGCGATGGGACGATTGCGGAATGGGCTCTCGGTGCCCGGCGTCTGCAGATCACCGCGGGATTTGCGGATCTCCTCGGCGGTCTGGTCTTCGACGTAGGCCTTACCTTCGTGGATCAGATAAACGGCCCATTCGTAGAGCTGTTCGAAGTAGTCTGATGCGAAATAAAGATTCTCGCCCCAGTCGAAGCCGAGCCAGCGGATGTCGGTTTTGATCGACTCGACGTATTCGACCTCCTCCTTGGTCGGGTTCGTGTCGTCGAAGCGGAGGTGGCAGCGGCCGCCGTATTCCTGGGCGATGCCGAAGTTCAGACAAATCGACTTGGCGTGGCCGAGATGGAGGTAGCCGTTCGGCTCGGGGGGGAAACGCGTCACCGTGCCCGAGTGTTTCCCCGAGGCGAGATCCTCGTCGATGATCTCGCGGATGAAGTCTTTGGAGGCGGGCGTGGCGGGTTCGGTCATGCGGACGGAAATGGCGGAGAGGAAAGGCGGGAACCTAAGCGGAATTTTCCGTCGCGCAACGGGATCGCGAGACGCTTCCGGTCGGCACAACGGATGAGGGTTCACGGTTGATTCCTCGGTCCGCTTACCTCGTGACGCTCTTGTGAAGAGAGATGGTTGACGAGCCGGATGAGGTCCTCTTCGCTGATGTCCACAAACGAATCGATCTCCCGCAAGGCTGCGACGATTTGCCTGTGCCTCTGAGCGTCCTTGTCAGGCGAAACCACCTTCAACGGGGTGCTGGCGCGGCTGAGAAACGAGGGATAGCGACGCCACGGGAAAGGGGCGTTGATGACCGTCGCGAGGAATACCAGCAGAAGAACGCTGGCGAGTACCGGAAAAAGGATATAGGCGAAACCCCAATCATGGATGGTGCTTCCGCCGATCACGGCGGTCAGCGCGGTGGCTCCGCCCGGCGGATGAATACATCGACCCAGGTGCATCAGGCCGATCGCCAATCCTACGGCGAGACCGCCGGCGAGGAGGGGCGGCTCCAACCATCGGGCGCACACGACTCCGGCGAATGCGGAGAGGGTGTGCCCACCGATGATTGGCCACGGTTGGGAAAGCGGGCTGTGAGGTACGCCGAAGAGGAGGACCGAGCTCGCGCCCATCGAGCCTAGCAGGCAGATCCCGGCGTAACCGGGTGCGAGCATCTGAAGGAAAAAGGTCAGCCCGATGATCCCGACCGCTCCCCCGATTGATGCGACCAATCGTTCGGTGATGCTGACCGCCACAAGTTCGACTCCAAACCACTTCTTCGTTTTTTGAATTCCTGAAGACATGAAGATGGATTTCAAATACAGCTTATTTGGCACATTGGAACCTGGTTGCGAAGTTCGATGCTCACTGTTTCCACTCGTCGAGCGCGCCCCAGACGTTGGGACGCTCCTCCTCCGCGGAGGGTTCCTCGTCGTCCGAGAATTCCTCGACGAGATCGGCCTTGGGACAAACGCGCCCTTCGACGAGTTCGTCGCAGCGGGGATGGGCGGGCAGGTTGAGGAGGAAATCCTCGCGCACGACGACGGCGAGATCGAAGCTCTGTTGCTTCGGTTCGCGATCGAGTTCGGCCGACCAGTCGGGAAAGTCGGCTTCGTAGGGGAAATACTCGAGACAGGCCCCGCATTGCAGCTGGAACGGACCACTGAGTCGGCCGTGGACGGTGATCACTTCCTCGAAGGCGTAGATGTTGGCCTCGTAGTGAACCGGGCCCGCCGGACGGATCGTGTCGTCCGCAGGCAGATCGAAGATCGAGGCGGGAAATTCACCGTCGAGTTCCAGACCCTCATCGGGGATGTCGGAAAGAAAGATTTCCATGATGGCGCGAATGAACGTGCAAGGCGCGACCGGTGCAACCGCTTTGCGTGGCGGGATGCCCCTTGATCTTCCGAACGACCAAATCTTGTTGCGGCCGCGACAAGATTTGGTCGTGGAAGAGGGGAGAATCGCGGGTTGAATCCGGCAGGGGTTTCCCTTATAAGCTCCGACCATGAGTCGCTACGCCATCGGTCTCGATTACGGGACCAATTCCTGCCGATCCCTCCTCGTCGATCTCGACACGGGCGAGGAGCTCGGATCGGTCGTCTTTCCTTATCCCTCGGGGGAACTCGGCATTCTCACGGATCCCTCCGATCCCAATGTGGCGCGCCAGAATCCGCAGGATTATCTCGATGGCATGGTCGCGATCATCACGGGAGCTGTGGCGCAGGCGAAAGCGGCCCGTCCCGGATTTGATCCCGGCGAAGTCCTGGGACTCGGCATCGACACCACCGGCAGCACCCCCATCCCGGTCGATGCCGAAGGGACGCCGCTCGCTCTGAAGCCCGAATTCGCCGGCAATCTCAATGCCCACGTCTGGCTCTGGAAGGATCACACCGCCCACGCCGAGGCGGCGGCCATTACCGAGACGGCCGCGCGGATGAGACCGCAATACCTCGCAAAATGCGGGGGCATTTACTCCAGCGAATGGTGGTGGAGCAAGATCTGGCGCTGCCTGAAGGTCGATCCGACCGTTTTCCAGGCTGCCCATTCCTGGGTCGAGCATTGCGACTGGCTTCCGGCCGTCCTCACCGGCAACACGCGTCCCGACCGCATCAAGCGAGGCATCTGCTCGGCGGGACACAAGGCC
>Ga0209573_1001720_pt1 | contig 31681 bp, 24 predicted proteins | sample TNRBio252014_DNA_FD_185870 | JGI IMG/M metagenome (GOLD analysis project Ga0209573, IMG submission 185870) | Wastewater treatment Type I Accumulibacter community from EBPR Bioreactor in Madison, WI, USA - TNR Reactor_6/25/2014_ DNA (SPAdes)... | ecosystem: Engineered > Bioreactor > EBPR >...
CGGACCGTGCGGCGCACCGTCTATCGACCCCGGCCATGGACTGGACGCGATTGGCTGGTCGCGCTTTCGGCTGCGGTGGCCGTGGCAGCCTATTTGGCGCCGTACAGCCGGGCTTCGTTGGCTTGGTCGCCCTATCCTCAACTGGCCCTGCCGCAGGTCGACCTTGTGGTCGTCCTGGCTACGTTGGGTCTGCTGACGCCGGCCGCCTTGCTGGGGCGGTCGCGCAGGGCGCGTGCAAAGGGCTCCCAGCTCATGCCGATGGGCTAAGCCCAGCTTGCTGTGCTAGGAATTGGTGCTTCTGGCCACCAGCAGGATGCCGGCGATGATCACGAGAATCCCCAGCCAGCGCAGCGGCGGCACCGTCTCTCCCAGCAGGAAGCGACCGGATAGCGTCACCAGCACGAAGTTCAGCGCGAGGAAGGGGTAGGCCACGCTCAGGTCCAGCCGCGCCAGCACGGCGATCCAGGCCAGCGCGCCGGCCGCATAGAAGACCAGCCCCAGCATGACCAGCGGCGATTTGAAGATCAACCCGATGATCGAGAAGACGCCAGTGGCGGTTTCGGCCACGCCCGGCTGGCTGACGCCCAGCTTGAGCGCGGTCTGGCCGGCCACGCCGAAGGCAGTGGATAGCAGGATCAGAAGAACCGAGGATAGAAGTGTTGGGTCCATGCGTTGGAGTTTCATGTGGCAGGTTGCATGTGGCAGGTTGCATGTGGCAGGTTGCATGGGTCAGCACTTGCAATCTGCAACTTGCAACCTGCCCTTCCGGTTAAGCCCGGTTGCGATACAGGCTGGGATCGACTACCTCGGCCATGCGTTGCTCGTCCAGCGCCTCGCCCAGGAACTGGTTGATCTGGCGCACGTAGGGCATGGGATCGGCCAACATGCGGTTGTAGTCCACGGTCAGCACCTGGAAGTTGGGCTGGGCGCGCAACCACAGCTCGACCTTCTGCAGGTGTTTGGTGAAAAGGCGGGTCATCTCTTCGTCGCTGACCCGGTCGGTGGGCTCGCCGCGGCGCTCCAGCATCTTCTTTTGCGAGGCCAGCACCTCGGGCAGCGCGCGCTGCATGAACACCACGCGGTATTGATAGCCGGCCGGCAGGTGCTCCAGCAGGGCGGAGATCACCTTGACCACCTTGCCTTGAGCGTCGGCCACCCAGGCCGTGTCGCCCTTGTCCATCTGCTTGACGCGCTCCATCTCGTAGTAGCCCTTGGGGTTGTCTTCATCGGCCACACGCTGCGCGTCGGTGACGATGGCCAGGCCGCCGGCCTCCAGCGCCTTCATCATCATCGACGTTCCGGAGCGCGGCAAGCCGGACACGACCGTCACGAAGGGCGGCGACTTGGCTTTGCGGAAGGAGGGTAGTTTCATGGGGTAGTAGATTGGTAGATTGGTGATTGGTGGATTGGTGGATTGGTGATTGGTAGATTGGTGATTGGTAGATTGGTGATTGGTAGATTGGTGATTGGTAGGTTGGTTGATTGGTCGGTTGGCCGCCGAAGCATTGCGCTGCCTGCCGTACTCGTTCAGTCTAGGCCGGCGTGTGGACGTGATTATACCAGAAGATGCGCGCATCGGCCTGATTTGGACTCGCGTCAACTGTGGTCAGCAGGGCGAGGGCCTGCGCTGCGCCGCCGCCGGTGGCCTAGCTCTTGGACAGCCGTGGGCGTGCAGCCGGCTGGCCGAGCTCAGCCGCACAGGCTGCGTCCTGCTGGCAAAGCAAATGGTTGGCATTTTGGGTCTGCTGTGCTAGAATTGCCCTTACTGGCTGTCCTCTATCGCTTCACCCCTTGCTCAGCAACGACCACCATGCAAGCGAGCGCTGTTCCAAAACCGCCACCATCGCGTCCGGAACTCCAGACTTTACGAACGGTGTCGGGCTACTTTGCCCAACCGGTGCGACTGCTGCGTACGTATCGGCGGGAGTTCCTGCGCGCGGACTTGATTGCAGGGATCACGGTCGGGGTAGTGTCGCTGCCGCAAGGCATCGCGTTCGCTCTGCTGGCGGGCCTGCCGGCTGAGATGGGCATCTACACGGCGATCATCGCCGCAGTCGTCGGCGCATTGTGGGGATCGTCCAACCACCTCAGCACTGGCCCCACCAACTCATCGGCCCTGTTGGTTTTCTCCGTGTTGCTGCCCATCGCTGTACCTGGTTCTGCCCTTTACATTTCGGCTGCCGGGATGCTGGCAATTATGGCCGGTTCATTGCGTGTTGTGATGGGCATGGCCCGCCTGGGGGTGTTGGTCAACTTCGTGTCAGACTCGGTGATCGTCGGATTCACGGCTGGAGCGGGTGTGTTGATCATGGTTGGCCAGGTGCGAGCATTGTTTGGCCTCCAGTTTCCCAGCTCACCGCGCTTGGTTGACACGGCGTCCAATATTGCCCTGCATATTCAGGAGGTCCACCTGCTCAGCGCGCTGCTGGGCATTGGCACCATCGTAGCTGCAGTGCTCATCAAGCGTTTTTGGAAGACTCTGCCTGCCCCCTTGATCGCCATGGGCTTGGCTGCGCTGGTGGTGGCCATCTTTGATCTTCCACAGTATGGCGTGGCTGTGCTCAGTTCGCTGACCCGTAGCTTGCCGCCGATGACCGATCTGCAGTTGCTCAACTTCGACTTGCTGGGCGATCTTTCCACCGGCGCGCTGGCCGTTGCCATGATTGGTTTGGTGGAAGCCATGTCCATCGCCCGCGCCATCTCCGCTCAAACGGGCCAACGGCTGGATAGCAACCAGGAGTTCATCGGCCAGGGGTTGGCCAACGTCGCTGCTGGCATCTTCTCTGGGTTCCCCTCCTCTGGCTCATTCAATCGTTCGGGTCTCAATCTGGAATCGGGAGCGCAGACGCCGCTGGCCAGTGTCTTCTCTGGGCTGGTGGTTCTGGTGGTTGTCTTCCTTTTCGCGCCGCTGGCGGTCTATGTGCCCTTGCCTGCCATTTCTGCCTTGTTGGTCATCAGCGCCTACTCCATGATCAACCGCAAGGAGATGGTGCGCATCTGGCAGAGCACCACGGGCGACCGCCTGATCATGATCGTCACCCTCAGCGCCACGTTGCTGCTGCCGTTGCAGTTCGCTGTGCTGACAGGTGTGCTGATGTCGTTGGTCTACTATATTTGGAGAACCAGCCTGCCGCGGGTCTACCCGGTGGTGCCAGACCAACACTTCATACATCTGGTGCAACAGGCCGATTCATCGGGCAATCTGCGGCGGCCCTCCTGTCCGCAACTCAGCATTCTGGAGATCCAGGGCGACCTTTACTTCGGCGCTGCGCCGCATGTGGAAGATGCCATCGTGCGCGGCCACGAAAACATACCCCAACAGCGCTACCTCCTGCTGCGTATGGTCAGCGTGGACCAGATCGATATCAGCGGCGTCCATATGTTGGAGAGCACGGTACGCAGCTATCGCGAACAAGGCGGGGATGTTTTCTTCGTAAGGGTCCAGCAGCCAATCTTCGAGTTCATGCAATCCACTGGCTTCGTCGACCTGCTGGGCCGCGATCACTTTCTGGACGACGACACGGCCATCAGCCGGCTCTTCTACCACGTGCTGGACCCGGCCGTCTGCATCTACGAGTGCGAGCTGAAGGTATTCAAGGAGTGCCAGAACCTGCCCAAGCAGACCCTGCCGGCCGGCTTGACTCTGCACACTGAAATACCCTCCCGCGCGCTGTCCACGGTCACTGCCCGCACGCTCTGGGAGCAGATGCATACCAGCGCGCCGCCGTTGATCTACGATGTGCGCGAGCCGCGCGAGTTCCGGCGAGCGCACATACCTCAGTCGCACCTGCTGCCGCTGCCCAAGGTCCTGACAGAGGCGGTTGTCCTGCCGCGCGACCAGCGCATCGTGCTGGCCTGCCGCAGTGGCCGGCGCAGCATGCGTGCAGCCCAGGCGCTGGCTCAGCAGGGCTACAGCAACGTAGCGGTGCTGGATGGCGGCCTGATGGCTTGGGAGGCCGCCGGCCTGTTGGAAGCTGTCGACCTCAAGGAGGAGCTATGAGCAACATCGCGCCCCCGCGCAATCTGGGACTGGACCTGGTGCGCGCCACGGAAGCCGCGGCCCTGGCCGCCACGCGTTGGATGGGTCTGGGCAAGGCGGATGAGGCTGACAGCGACGCAGCCGAGGCCATGGTAGGCGCCCTGAACACGCTGGACATCCAAGGCCGCATCGTTGTCGGTGAAGAGGGCAAGCTCGGCCGCCATTCAGCCCTCGACAGCGGCGCCAGTATTGGCATCGGCAACGGTCCTGTCGTCGACGTGGTGGTCGATCCCATTGACGGCCGGCGCCGCCTGGCTCTGGGCTACTCCGACGCCATCTCGGTGGCCGGTCTGGCGCCGCGCGACAGCATGTGGAGCCCCGCGCCGGCCGTCTACATGGAAAAACTGGTGGTCGACAGCGTGGCAGCCGAGGCGCTGGTGCCTGAGTGCCTGGACGCGCCCGCGGCCTGGACCTTGGCCCTGGTGGCGCGGGTCAAGCACAAGCCGGTGCGTGACCTGGTGGTCTTTGTGCTCGATCGTCCCCGCCACCACCATCTGGTAGAGGAGATTCGCTCGGCCGGCGCGCGTGTGCTGCTGCGTTCGGACGGCGACATTGCCGGCGGGCTGATGGCCGCCTACCCTGACAGCGGCGTCGACCTGTTGATGGGAATCGGCGGCATCGCCGAAGGGGTGATCGCTGCCTGCGCCGTCAAGGCGTTGGGCGGCAAGATGCTGGGCCGGCTGGCTCCGCAGACTGAGCAGGAGCGTGGCGAGGTGCTGGCAGCCGGCCTGGACACCCAGAGCGTGTTGTCCAGCGATGAGATGGTGAAAGGCAGCCAGATTTTCTTCGCCGCTACCGGCATCACCGACGGCATGCTGTTGCGCGGGGTACGCCTGCGTGGCCACACGGCTGAGACCAATTCGCTGGTGCTGCGCTGCGAAACGGCTACGCGGCGCCTCATCCAGAGCAGCCACCGGGTAGAGTGGCAACACGATGAAGAGAACTGAGGCGGGCGGCCGGTGGCAAGTTGCATGTTGTACGGTGCAAGTTGCACCTGGAAGTCGCCCGTGAAGGATCAACGATGAGCGCAGAGGTTGAGAACGAGTTGACAGCGGCCGCGTCGCCATCTCCAACAGGCGCGGGCTCGCGGCGCTGGGTGCGGATGCTGGCGGCGGTGTTGCTGTCGTTGCTGGTTGGTTTGGCGTTGGCCGAAGGGCTGGTCCGGTTGGCAGACGGGCTGGGACTGATCGATCTGACGCCCAGCCTGGCTGAGCTGCCGGGTGCGGGCCAGCAGGATGATGGTGTGCGTCTGGCCGCTGCCAACGGTGAACAGCCTCTCTATGTCGCCGACCGTCGCTTGCATCATCGCATGGCCGCAAACTGGACCGGCTTCTTCCCCGAAGAGATCGTGAGCAGCGTGGATCGGGCGCAGGTGCCGATTCGCACCAACAGCTTGGGCCTGCGCAGCGCCGAGGTGGCCCAGCCCAAGCTAGCCGGCGACTTCCGTATTCTGGCGTTGGGCGACTCTGTCACCTTCGGGTGGGGGCTGCGCGGCGAGGACGCCTATCCCAGCCAGCTCGCCAGCCTGCTGGCTACCCTGCGCCCCAACCAACGCTTCGAGGTGGTCAATGCTGGCGTCAGCGGCTACGGCACCTGGCAGCAGGCTTTGTGGCTGGAAGCGACTGGCTTGGCCTTGCAGCCGGATGTGGTAATCGTGCAGGCGCACCTGAACGACCCCGCCGATAACCTGTGGGGCACGCTGGGCGTGCAGGGCGGCGGCGGGGGCTGGCTGGCGCAGCACAGCAAGCTAGCCCAACTGGTGCAGCGGGTGGTGGGCAGCGCCGCCCCGCGCAGCAGCGTCCCCTGCGCCGCCGACTGGAAGGTCGGCACGGACCAGGTGTGCTGGCAGCGCACCGAGCAACTGCTCAGCGGGCTGCGCAGCGCTGCCCAGAGCGCAGGCACAACCACGGTCCTGATGCCGTCCCCCATGCGCTGGCAGGTGGAGCCGGGCGTGCGGGACGCGCGCGCCTGGGTCGATGCGGCCCGCTACCAGGACGTACTGCGCCAATATGCCGAGAGCAACGGCTGGCTTTTTGTCGATCCGCTGCCCGCCTTTCGCCAGGCTCACAGCAGCGGCCAGGCTCTTTTCCTGGATGTGGGCCACCCCAACGAAGCGGGCCAGCGCCTGATGGCCCAGGAACTGTATAATGCATTGAATCAGGCCGGCGCGCTGCCGTGAGGGTCAGAGTGTCGAGTGCCAAGTGTCAGGTGCGTCGGCTCTGGGTAGATTCGTTACCCACCCGCGCAGGACCCTACAAGAAGCCGGCCGGAGCAGCAACACCTCCGACCTTCCGACCTTCTGATCCGCGCCATCCGCATCATGCGTGAGCGATTTTCTGGTCTGTGTCGTAGGGTCAGATTGTTACCGCGCAGGGTCTCGAAACTCCTCGAAATCGACTGTCATCACCGTCTCCAGATCGTCGCCATAGACGAAGGTTGCGGCGACGCGCTGACCAGCTAGCGCTTGCGGCAGCCAGTAGCGCGCATCGTCCCACATGCGCTGGAAGGGCAGCGTGTCGATAGGGTGCCATTGGGGTTGGATCTCGTTGCTCGCCCGCGGCTCGCCTTGCCAGACACGCGCGATGAAGACATGCATCAGGTGGTCCCAGTCGGGGCGGGCGGGGAAGCGAAAAACCAGGCGCGCGGCCGCCTCCAACCGGTCGGGGGCGACCCGCAGGCCGGCCTCTTCGTGCAGCTCGCGCGCGGCGGCTGCGGTCAGGTCCTCGCCTGGCTCAACTTTGCCGCCCAGGCCGACTAGCTTGCCCTGGCCAAAGCCGCGTTGTTTCAGGCCCAACAGGACGCGGCGCTTCTGTTCGTCGAGGGGGAGACAAAGGGCGGCGAGTTTCAACAGCGCAAGGATCTCTCAGGTCAGCGTGGCTCCGATGCCCAGACCGAAGCGGGCATAGAGCAGCACAGCAAGAACGAGCGCGATCAGCGCCAGCGCCAGCCAGTCGCCGCGGCCCAGTTGGATGTCCCGCCAAACGGTGCGCGGCTGGCCGGAACCGACGCCGCGCGCCGCCAGGGCCATGCCCAGGGTGTCGCCCGTGCGCAGTACCTCGATGGTCAGCGCCACCAGCACCGGCGCCACGCCGCGCAGCCGGCCGCGCAGGTCGCCTCGCTCCACCTGCCAGCCGCGCGCGGTCTGCGCTTCCTGGATTTGGCCGACGGCGTGGGTGAAGGTGGGAATGTAGCGCAGCGCGATGGCCAGGGTCAATCCCCACTCGAAGGGCAGGCCCAGCCGTACCAATCCGCGCACCAGCTCGTTCTGGCGGGTCGTAAACAGGATCACGAAGAAGAGCAGCGACATGCCTAGCACGCGCGTTGCTGTGGCCACGCCGGCCAGCACACCTGTCCATGTCACCGTCAAGGGCCCCAGCTCGAACAGAACTGGCCCTGGCAAGCGGGAAAACAAGGGGAACACCACCACAATGATCACCAGCACCCGCAGCAACTGCCGCCAGACCCAGCCGATCTGGCCGGACGGGATCTTGGATGTCAGCAGGATCAGGTGGACGACGGCCAGCAGGCTCAGCAGCGCAACCACGCTGTTGAACAGCACGAACAGCGCCGCGCCGCACAGCACCAACGCGATCTTGGTGCGTGGGTCCAGACGCTGCAGCCAGCCGTTGGAGGGGATGTAGAGGTCGAAGAGCATGGGAAATGGTGAATGGTGAATGGTGAATGGCGAATGGTGAATTGGTGAATGGTGAATGGTGAATGGTGAATTGGTGAATGGTGAATGGTGAATTGGTGAATGGTGAATTGGTGTGGATGACCAGATACTGCACACTCCGATCATTAACCGTTCACCAATTCATCAGTTCACTATTCTCCAGCTCTCGACAAACTGCTCGACGCTCAGCATGGGATGTGGAAAGCCGTGCGGCGCCAGCAGGGCGGAAAGGCGGGTGATGGGAGGCGGGCGCAGGCCAACGGCCTCCAGTGGGGTGCTGTCGGCGAGCGCTTGTTGCGGCGGGCCATCGATGGCGACCCGTCCGCGGCTGATGACTACGACCCGCTGGGCTTCGGCGGCCAGCTTGAGGTCGTGGGTGATCAGCAGGATCGTATGGCTGGCCTCGTGCAGGCTGTGCAGCCGTTCCATCAACAGACGCGTGAAGCGGGCATCCAGGCCGGTGGTCGGCTCGTCCAGCAGCCAGATGGGCGGCTGCATGGCCCACACGGATGCCAGCGTGACTAGCCGGCGCAGCCCGTAGCCCAGCACGGCTGGCGGCGTGTCGGCCAGCGCAGCTAAATCGAAGGCCCCCAGCGCCTCAGCCACTCGCTGCGCCAGCGCCGGGCCGCGCAGCCCCAGATTGCGCGGCCCAAAGGCCACCTCCTCGCGCACGCTCGGCGCGAAGATCTGGTGGTCGGGATTCTGGAAAACATAGCCGACTGATCGCGCTAGCTCGCCCACCGGCCGGCCGGACGTGGCCTGGCCGTTGACGGCGACCGTGCCTTGCTGCGGTCGCAAGAGGCCGTTCAACTGCCGCGCCAGTGTGCTCTTGCCGCCGCCGTTGGGCCCAACGATGGCCACAAACTGCCCCTGCGGCACGGCCAACGACAGGCCATCCAGCGCCTGCGTGCCGCCCGCGTAGGCAAAGCGCACAGCCTGCACGTCAATGGCCAGCCGCGCCGTTTCGGCCGGCAGCGGCCTGCCCACTACCTGCTGGCCCGCCACGGGCTGCGCAACGTGGGCATCCAGCATCGGTTGTCGTGTCGCTTGTTGTGGTATTCCTCCCTCCGTGATCCGCTCTCGTGCCCACTCGGCTCCCTGCTGCGCGGTCACAAACGACGTTTGCTCGCCTTCTGAGCGCAGCCGTGCGGCCAGCTCGGCCATCTGTGGGACAGCGATGCCCAGCGCGTGCAAGCGGTCCACCTGGTGGAACACCTCGTTCGGGGCGCCGTCCAGCGCAATCTGCCCCTCGGCCAGCACCACCACCCGCTCAGCCCAGCGAGCCACGAACTCGGCCTCTTTCTCCATCACCAGCACCGTGGCGCCGGTTGTTTGCTTCAGATCGGCTAACAGCGCAGCGATCGCGCGCCGGCCGGCCGGATCCAGCCCGGCCATCGGTTCGTCCAGCAGCAGGATGGGCGGCTGCATGGCCAGAATGCTGGCGATGGCTAGTCGTTTCTGTTGGCCGCCGGAGAGCTGCCAGGGGGAGCGCTGCTCCAGGCCGGTCAGGCCAACGCACGCCAACGCCCAGGCAACCCGCTCGCCGATCTGGGCCTGCGGCATGCCCTGCCCCTCCAGCCCAAAGGCCACCTCGTCGGCGACGGTCATGTTGAACAGTTGGCGCTCAGGTTCCTGGAAGACCAGGCCCAGCGTCAGGCTCAGCCGCGCTGCGGGCGTGCTGGAGGCGTCCAGCCCTGCCACCAGGGCGCGGCCGGCCAACACGCCGCCGGTCATCTCCGGCGCCAGGCCGGCCAGAATTAAAGCCAACGTTGTCTTGCCGCTGCTGGTAGGCCCCATGATGGCCAGCGCCTGGCCGGCTGGCACGCGCAGCGACACGCCTCGCAGCACCTCGACGGGCGGACCATCGGCCAGCGCAGGCGGGTAGCTGAAGCGCAGGGTATCCAACTGGATGGCGGGCAAGCTTACCCCTGCGGCCGGGCGGTGTAGCGGGCGATGGGCGGATAGGCGCGGCGCATCAGCAGGGAGAGGGGAATGGCCACGGCCGCGCCGACGACGTTCTGCAAGAGGTTGAAAGGCAACTCCGTGACGGCTTGGGCTGGACCGCCCCAGCCGACGTTTGCGCCGAAGAATTCCCCCAGGAAGTAGACGCCGGCCATGACCAGCGTGCCGGCGAAGGCTGCTGCAATCATGCGCGTCGGCAGCGCGCCGGGCAGCGCGCGCACCAGATAGCCGGCGGCCAGTCCCTGCAGGCCGTGGGCCAGGAACGTCAGCGGGGCAAAGGCGGCGTAGCCGGCGCTCAAATCGGCGATGGCCGCGCCGATGCCGCCGGCCAAAAAGCCGATCCACGGCCCGAAAGTGAAGGCCACGAAATAAACGGCCATGTCGGAGAAATTGAAGTAACCTGCACCGACTGGCACGATCAAGAAACGGGTCACCACGGCCACCAGGGCAATCATGACCGCAGTCAGGGCAATATCACGGGGGGAGACGCGGTTTGTTTTCATGAAGCCAGATTGTACGCTGTTGTCAACCATGCGTCAAACGCGAACAGGCGAGCCATCCCGGCCTCGCCTGTTCGCGGCGACCATGTGCAGACGATCCCCGGTAGACGTCGCCTAAAACAGGTTGCGTATCGAAGTCAGCTCGTCCTCGATTTGGTCCAGGCGCTGCTGAATCTTTGAGATCATCTCCTGGAGGATCTTCATCTCCGCCTTCAAGGTCTCGACGTTCGCTGCCAGCGGTGAAGGAGTGCTTTCAGTGGTCATGGATGTCTCCTGTGTTGGTTTGTCACGTAGAAAGTTGCCAACTTTTCCGAGAAGTTGGCAACTTTCTACGATTATAACCGCGACAAAAGCCTCAGCCAAAACTAGTGTTGCGTCAATCATGATTTGAGGAGTTCGCATGCCCACATGCGAACCCGGCGCCTGGGGACGCCTACTCCTCAAATGAGCATTGACACGACACTGGTTGGGTAAAGGAAAAAGGGAAGGGCGGCAGACCGTCCCAATCTGCCGCCCCGCAAGGAGGAAGGAAGGAGCATCATTCGTCTTACCGAACGACTAAGCCCAGTATAGCGGAGCTTCCTTAAGGCCAGATTAGCCAGAGTTTAGAGTAGGGTGATGAACGCTGCCCGGCGCTTGAGGCTGTTAGCCTGCGACGGCAGCCCGCAGCGCGCCGCTGGCCACCAGATCGCGCATGGCTTCGATGTAGGGGTAGAGCACCGTATCCTGCGCCAAAAAGGGCACGCGCTGACGGATGGCAGCATAGGCCTGGGCTGTGCCGGCGCCCAACTGCGCGCCTGGCATCAGCTCCGCGCGAAAGTCGATCCCCTGGGCGGCGGCCAGCAACTCGATGGCCAGGATCGTCTCCACATTGCGCAGCACGCGCCGGGCCTGGCGCGCCGCGATGGGGCCATTGCTGACGTGATCCTCCCAGTTGGCGCTGGTGGGGATGGTGTCGGCGCTGGCGGGATGGGCCAGCGACTTGTTCTCCGAGGCCAGCGCCGCGGCGGTGTACTGCACCAACATCAGCCCACTGTGCAGGCCGCCCTCTTTGGTCAGAAAGTCGGGCAGCACATGGCGGTTGCTCGCGCCGTCGGTCAGCCGGGTCAGCCGCCGCTCGGCCATGTTGCCCAGCTCAGTGATGGCCAGCCCCAGGTAGTCAAAGGCGATGGCCAGCGGCTCGCCGTGGAAGTTGCCGCCGCTGATCACATCCACCTGGCCGCTGGCCTCGTCAATAAAGATCAGCGGATTGTCGGTCGCCGCGTTGAGTTCGATCTCCACCACCCAGCGGGCATACTTGACCGCGTCATGGCACGCGCCGTGGACCTGGGGAATGCAGCGCAGCGTGTAGGGGTCTTGCGGCTCGGATGATCCCTGGTCGTCGCCTGGCGTCCCGACCCGGGTTACGTCGCGCACGAAAGTGGATCCGTGCAGCAGGCGGCGCAGCCCCGCCGCGCACTCGACCGCGCGGGGATGCGGCCGCACGGCCTGCAGGCGCGGGTCGTAGGCTGTAGGGGTCCCGTGCAGCGCCTCCAGGCTAAGGCAGCCAGCGATATCGGCCACGGCCGCGGCGTTTTCGGCCTCGACCACGGCCAGCGCGCCCAGCGCGGCCATCAGCGTGGTGCCGTTGGTCAGCGCCAACCCCTCCTTGGCCTGCAGCTCCAGCGGAGCCAGCCCGGCCGCGGCCAGGGCTGCGTCGCCCGGCAGAATCTGGCCGCCCAGCTCCGCCTCGCCCAGGCCAATCAGGACCAACGCCATGTGGGCTAGCGGGGCCAGATCGCCGCTGGCGCCCAGAGAGCCCTGGCGCGGGATCACCGGATGAACGCCCTGTTCCAGCAGGCGCAGCAGCAGGTCGATCACCGACTGGCGGCAGCCGGAGTGTCCCTTGGCCAGCGTGTTGGCCCGGATCAGCATCATGGCGCGCACCACCGGCGTCTCCAGGGGCCGGCCAACCCCCACAGCGTGGCTCATCACGATGTTGCGCTGCAGTTGGGCCGTTTGCTCCGGGTCGATCACGCGATTGCAGAAGGCGCCAAAGCCGGTGGTGATGCCATAGACCACGCGCCGTTGCGCTACGAAGTCTTCTACAGCCTGGCGGGCGCGGGCCACGCGCTGCTGCGCCGCTGGGCTGAGATCAAACAGGTATTCGTCGGGCCGGGAATAAGCGACGGCGACCACGTCCTCAATCGTCAGACTTTGGCCGTCCAAAACGAGTGTCTTCGTTGACACAGGGCACCTCTCGTCAGTGGGGATTGTTCACAAACCAGGGGTGATTATAACACGACCCGGCGCTGACCGCGAAGTCGTCACGTAAAAGCGTTCACGTTACAGCGTAAACAAGCGCAGTTGATGGCCAGGCATACGGCCGTCGAACAGAATGAACGGCGCGGCTTGTTGGCTGCGCACGCCCAGCCGCCGCAGGTCATCCAGCGAGCGCAGCCGGTCGCTCCGCCGAGCCTGCACGATAGCCGCGGCGCCGGACGGTCCGATGCCTGGCACGCGCAGCAACGTAGCCTGAGGCGCCCGGTTGATCTCCACAGGAAACACCTCGGGGTGTTTTTCGGCCCAGGCCAGCTTCGGGTCGCGGTCGTTGGGCAGGTTGCCCTGCTGATCGAAGGGCAGTTCTTCGGCGCTGTACCCATATTGGCGCAGCATGAAGTCGGCCTGGTAGAGGCGGTGCTCGCGCAGCGGCGGGGTGGGCAGCTCCTCTTGCAATGGGGTATCGTCGATCGGATGGAAGGCGGAGTAGTAGGCGCGCCGCAGGCCCACCTGGCGATAGAGCCGTTGGCTGGCAGCGAGCAGCTCGCGGTCGCTCTCGCCGGCCGGGCCGACCACGTACTGGGTGACCGCGCCAGCGCTGGCCACGGCATGGCCCGCCCTGCGCAGCCGCCGCACGATGGCCCAGGCCCGCTGCAGCGGCTCTATCAGGCCGTGTTCGAAGTCCTTCTTGGGGGCCAGTTTCGCCAGTCGGGCTTCGTTGGGCGCCTCCAGGTTGACCGAGAGGCGGTCAGCCAGCAGGGCTGCGCGTTCGATCTGCGCCTCTTCGGCGTTGGGCAGCAGTTTGAGGTGGATGTAGCCGCGCCAGGCGTACTTCTGACGCACCAGCTCAACGGTCGCCAGCATGCGGTCCATGGTGCGCACCGTGCCAACGATGCCGGAGCTGAGGAACAGTCCCTCGATCAGCCCTTTGCGCTGCATCTGATCGAAGGCCGCGGCCAGGTCGTCCGGCGTCAGTGTGGTGCGTCGCATGTTGCGACCGGCGCGGAAGGGGCAGTAGTAGCAGTTCTTTTCGCAGGCGCTGGTCTGCAGGATGCGCAGCAGCGGCACCCTCCGCCCTCCCTGGCCCACCACCGTGGCGACCGATTCGCTGACGTCGGGGATGGGCGGCTGCGGCGCGCCGGTCGCAGGCAGCGGCGCTGGCTGGCCTTGCGCTTCGCACAGATCATACTGCGCCTGCTGGCCTAGCAGATTGACCTTCTGGTACAAATCGGGCGTGGTGTGGAGCAGCATACAGCTATTTTACGAACAATTGTTCTGTCAGTCAAGAACGCGCGCTTGTCCAAAGCGGACGGCAGTGCTAGAATAGCTGGGCATAGATTCTAGCCTGAAGGAGAACAAGCCCACCATGCCGTTGCCGACTCGCGATCAAGCCTGGAACCTGTTGTGTCAATGGGTGCAGAGCGACAGCCTGCGCAAACATATGCTGGCCGTGGAGGCGGCGATGCGCGCCTATGCCCGCAAATATGGCGAGGACGAGGCGTTATGGGGCATCACCGGGCTGCTGCACGACCTGGATTTCGAGCGCTATCCTGACATGAACGACCCGATCGACGGCCACCCCCGCAGCGGGTTGCGCCTGTTTCGTGAGTTGGGCTACCCAGAGGCGTTGATTCACGCCGTCGAGGGGCATGCGCCTTATCTGGGCGTCGCGCGCGCAGGCCGGATGGACAGCACGCTGGTGGCCGTGGACGAGCTGACTGGCCTGATCATGGCGGTGGGCTACGTGCGCCCCAGCAAGGATTTGGGGGACGTAACGGTCAAGTCGGTGCGCAAGAAGTGGAAGGATCGGGCCTTTGCCGCAGCCATCAACCGGGCGGAGATCGAGGAGTTCACGGCTGAGCTGGGCGAGCCGTTGGATGAGCACATCGGCTTTGTGCTGGCGGCGCTGCAAGCGATCGCCGGTGACCTGGGGCTGGATGGGCGGTTGGCGGTGGATCAGATCGAAGCAGGCAACACCCCGTAGTCGCTGTTGTGCAACACATCTATCCGGATTCTGTACTCTGCTGATCGAGAGGCATAAATCCAGGTACTTGACATATCTAGTTATCGGCTGTATAATTGGTCAAGTGAAAATGCCGTCACAACATCGTTCATTGTGATGGCAAGTGATAGATAAGGAGTGAACAAATTTCTTGTGAGTTTCCCATCCCGGCGTGGGAGTTCATAGGCAGGTTGTGTCACCCAACGTGGTGGCGATAGGTGTGTCGAATGGCGAGCAAGAAAGTGACAGTCAAGGGAATCGGGCCTGAGATGTTTGGCCGCGGCATCGATCTGCTGTTTGGCGCTGCCGACGATCTTGCCCAGCGCCAGGACACCAATGGCCAGCCGGCCGTTCTGGCCCCGGCTGCCCAGTGGTCAACTCACTTCATCCCCCAGGACGCTGCTGTCAGCCCGGCGCGCGAGGAAGCCTATCTGGACGTGGACGGCGCGGCGCAGTCTGTCGCTGCACCTGTCCCCACCGCTGGCGACGATGATTTGCTACTGGCGGCCGAGGCCTTCTTGTCTGGCCAGGCCACACCGTCCACGATCGGCGGACCGGCCGGGCAGGCCGCCTTGCCTGCCGAGCAACATAGCCTGCAGGCCGCAGCGAGTGCGCCACAAGGCCGGCCGGCCGAGCATGAGGTCTCGATCCCCACGGCGGGACCGCCCCCTGAGCAGCCGAGCACGGTCGGCCAGCCCTTCTCGGACAGCGCCACGGTTGAGCAGCCCGACCTGGAAGCAGGGCCAGCCAAGCTGGCGCAGCAAGATCACGAGGGTACCATGATGCCAATAACAATTCCCGACCAACCCGCCGCTGCCGCAGGCGCTCCTCCAGAGGATCGGCCTAATGAAGATGCGCTATCGCGCAAGGTAGGAGTACCGTCCAGCAACGGCAAATCTGGCGCGGAGGAGGCAATGCTCTCGGCCGAGATTGCCGCCAAGGAAGCAACGGCGCTGACCCGGCAAGAGGGCAAGGAAATCCTGGGCAAGCTGCGGCGCAGCGATTTGAACGCGCTCGATCGGGAAGTTGACGTGCTGTACGACAAGGTGGCCACGCTGCTCAGCGCCAATCGCCAGGAGGCCACGATTGCCTTCGACATCTTGCGGCGCGTGCGTCTGATCCTGCTCAAAGACCCAGAGCAATATGCCGACGCCGAGTATCTGGTCAATCAGGTGCGCGCGCGCATGAACCAGATCGAGCAGAGCCTGGAGGGCGGCCGGGCCAACGCTCCTCGCATCTTCGCTTATCAAACGGTCTGGATGGTGGTGTTTGCGCTGCTGGCGATGGTCACTACCGTCAACGGCACCACCTTTTCGGCCTGGGTGGCCTACTTGTTGGGCGTCAATGTGGACAACGAGCAGTTGACTTGGGTGGTGCTCTTCGTGAGTACCCTGGCCTGGGGAGGCATCGGCGGCGTCACCAGCGCGCTGTGGTCGCTCTATCATCACATCTCCGTCGATCGCGACTACAACCCGGTAGAGAATCTCTGGTACTACTCACAGCCGGTGCTGGGCATGGTGCTGGGCGGCTTTGTATTCCTGGTGTTCAGTGCGGGCTTCCTGGTGGTCCAGGTTGACTTGGGCGGGCAAGATGCAGCGCTAGGCGCCCGGCTTTTGCCTGCCGCCATCGCTGTTGTGGCAGGCTTCCGTCAGAACATGGTGCTGGACCTGGTAGAGCGTATTGTCGCTTTGATCGTTCCCAGCCAGCAAAACCCCGATTCGACGCTGCAAGCAGCGGTGCAGCAGCCCATCCAACACCCCCCTGAAGAGTTGGTGATTTGACGGGAGACTGGCGACCAAGTATAATGGCGCGGGTGTAACGGACAAACACATCCCATGCGGGCCGTAAAGGCAGCAGAAGCGGGTGAGGTGCAGGTCTAGGCCTCTCCCGTTTTTTTGCTGTTTACGGCGTCCGGCACTAAAAAATGCAAACTCTCTACCTCCGATGGTAGTGACAGAGTACGACTACAGAAAGGAGTGCGGTCTTTCCTATGCCAAAAAGAACTTATCAGCCCAAAGTGCGCAAGCGGCTACGTGTTCATGGTTTTCGTGAGCGCATGAGCACCGGCGATGGGCGTAACGTTATCAAGCGACGTCGCCTGCGCGGCCGTCAGCGCCTGGCCCCAACGGTTTCCTATCGAAAGCGGACTTGGTAATCCTTGAAACGGGATTACCGGCTGCGCGGGCGCAGTCAGTTCGACCAAGCCCGCCGCCAAGGCAAGTGTTGGACTCATCGCCTGGTTGTGTTGTGCGTTGCGCCCAATGCCTTGGAGTCTAGCCGCTTTGGCTTTTCTGTCAGCAAGCGGGTTGGCGGGGCCGTGGTTCGTAACCGTGTACGCCGCCGGCTGCGAGAGATCGTGAGGCTTCGTCTGCCTGCCATCGCTTCTGGGTGGGACGTGGTGCTGATCGCCAGACCCCCGATCGCTCAGGCCGAATTCCGTCAGATCGAGACAGCGGTCGAGCGGCTGCTTCAGCAAGCGGGGCTGTACGCCGTGCGCCCACTAGCCCCGCCGCAGTCGGGAATGACGTCAGTACCCGCAGGCCGACACGAGCAGACGACGATGTCCCAATGAAACAGCTTGTTATTGCCTTGATCCGAGGATATCAACGTTTCATTTCGCCCTTGCTGGCCAGCAATTGCCGCTTCCATCCCACCTGCTCTCAATACACGTTGGAGGCGGTGGAGCGCTACGGCGCAGCCAGGGGGCTGTGGCTGGGCGCCAAACGCATCAGTCGCTGCCATCCCTTCAATCCGGGCGGCTACGATCCGGTGCCTTAGCGATTCTGTTGGTTGGAGTGAAGTAAACACTATGTCGAAGAAACGGGCGTTAAGCCTGTTGATCCTGTTGGCGGTCGTCGCACTTGCTTTGTCTGGGTGTATGCCGGTCGCGGATGAGGCGGGCAATATCTCCGCGCCCTCGTGGATCGCCTGGCTATCGACGCCGCTGGCGCTGATCATTCAGTGGGTTCATGACAATCTCCTGGCCCCGATCGGTCTGGTTTCCTATGGCTGGTCCATCATTGTGGTGACAGTCCTGATCCGCGTGCTGCTCTATCCATTGACCAGGAAACAGATGCAGTCGATGAAGAAGATGCAGTCGGTTCAGCCCAAGATGAAGGAGCTGCAGGAGAAGTACGGCAAGGATCGCGAGAAGCTCACTCAAAAGCAGATGGAGTTGTACCGCGAGGAGGGCGTCAACCCAGCCGGCGGTTGCTTGCCGTTGTTGATCCAGATGCCGATCCTGTTTGCCTTCTACTACGCCTTGCTGACCTTGGGCCCTAAACTCGACGCGCCGTGGTTGTGGATCCCAAGCCTGGCGCAACCCGCCTACTTCGGTGGGATGTCCTGGCTGACCCCGGTGACGATTCAGCACCTGCTCTCGCCGGAGGTGTGGCCCTACCTGATCTTGCCGGTGATCTACATTGTCTCCCAGCTCTTCATGCAGCGCATGAGCCAGGCAGCCAATCCAAGCAGCATGCCCGGCTCTACCAACACGGTCATGATGTTGATGCCGCTGATGTTCGGCTACATCACCCTGATCGTGCCATCTGGCCTGACGCTGTACTGGGTGACTTCCAACATCCTGCAGATCGTTCAACAAGGCTTCACCACCGGCTGGACGGGCCTTTGGCCCCTGCGAACGCCCGCCCCAGCCCCGGCCGCGGCCGGGAAGGTCAATCAGACGGCTGTGGTGGCCAGCGACGCAGCGCTCAGCAGTGCTCCTGCGCCCAGCGATATGTCTGCTGGCCGACGCCGGAAAATGCGCAAGAAGAAGAAATAGTTCTATGACCTCACCAATAGGCGACGAATTTCGCGCTAAGACCGTCGAAGAAGCCACTGAGATGGGACTGGCTGCGCTGGGCCTTAAGCGCAGCCAGGTTGAGATCGAGATCATCAGTCGGGGCAGCCGGGGCCTGTTGGGCTTTGGCGCTGAAGATGCGCGGGTGCGCATCACGCCGATTCCAACGGCTGCCCGCGAGACGCCTGCCAAGCGAGAGACGCCCGCTGCCAAGCCAGTCGCTCCGTCCGCGCCGGCCATCGTCGAGCAACCGGCTGGGCCGGCTAAAGCTGCGCCCGCTAAACCTGTGCCCGCCAAGCCTGCACCCGCCAAGCCTGCGCCTGCCAAATCTACCTCTGCCAAACCCCGCAGCAACGCCCCCAGCGAGACGGCTGACGGCGAAACGGCTGACCTGACCGACCAGGAAGTTGGCGAGATCGCCGCCCAACTGCTTCAGGGCATGCTTGACCGCATGGATGTGCGCGCCAAGGTGCAGGTAGTTGAGTACCGCGGCGTGCTCGATGACGGCCAGGACCCCCCGCTGGTGCTCAACATCGGTGGCGAGGACCTGGGCATTCTGATCGGCCGGCGCGCTGAAACGCTGGCCGCACTACAGTACCTGGTCCGTTTGATGGTCAATCACCGCGTGCATCACTGGGTCAACCTGGTGGCAGACGTGGAGGGCTACAAAGCCCGGCGCGAGGAGCAGTTGGTGCGCCTGGCTGAGCGCATGGCCGAGCGGGCAGCCAGCACCGGCCGCGCAGTCGCACTGGAGGCCATGCCCCCGCGCGAGCGCCGCATCGTCCACATCACCCTGCGCAACCATCCCCAAGTCACCACGCAAAGCGTGGGCGAAGGAGAGCAGCGCAAGGTGACGATTATCCCACGCTAAACGGTCAGTGGTAGATTGGTAAGTTGGTAAAGTGGTAGGTTGGTAGGAGTGCGCCGGTCCAGGTCATTGGCTGAGGCAACCTCACTGTCATAGCGCCATCAATTTACCAATTCACCAATCTACCAATTCACCAATCTACCACTCTATACCCCCCGCCCAAACACCCGATGGTTCTTATAGGGGACGCCGCCCAGGTTCTCCAGGTCGCGCCGCATCTGCACGGCGGTCTCGGCCACCTGGGTCAGATCGGCGTGGGCAAAGCCAGCCTGCTTGATGGTCTTTTCCATCTCTGAGTAGAGCAGCGCATTGCCGCCGCGGCCTTGGAACTGCGGCAGAATGCCCGCGCCGTTGACGATTACCCACTTGGTGCGCCGATATTCCAACAGCAGATCGACCAGGCCGAAGGGAAAGAGCCGGCCCTTGTTGCGCTGGATGGCGGCTGACAGATCGGGGAAGGCGAAGAGGAAGCCCACCACGTCGTCGTCGTGCAGGATCACTTTGATCAACTTGGGATCGGCGATCGCGATCAGGTCCTTGACGATCAGATCCAGCTCAGCGTCGCTGATGGGGATATACTCCCAGTTGTCGACAAAGGCCTGGTTGTAGGCGCGACCGATCCTGGGGGCCATCGCCCGCAGCTCCGCCTTGTTGCGGAAGGTGACAACGCGCAGTTGGCCGCGCTCTTGCACCTTGTCGGCGATGCGGTGGACGCGCTCTGGCAGCGTGAACTGCTCAGCAGTCACGTAGCAGGAGACGAAGTCCACCTCTTTGTCGAATCCAGCGGCCACGGCGTAAGCAGGGTAAGCGGGCGGGTTGTAGAGCATCATGGTCATGGCCGCGCGGTGTTCGAAACCTTCCACCAGAAAGCCCATGCCGTCCAGAATACCCATCCCCTTCGGTCCAACAATCCGGTTCAACCCGCGCTGCCGCGCCCACGCAAAGGCTCGCTCGAACAGCGCCGCGGCCACCGCTGGGTCATCCACGCACTCGAAGTGATAGAAGAAGGCGGTGCGGCTGTGATGGTAGGCGTTGAACGGGCGGTTCTCCAACAGCGAAATGCGCCCCACATCTTCGCCTCCCTGCACAGCCAGGAAGAAGTCCGCGTCGGAATGCTCGTAGTAGGGGTGCTTCTGGCGGTTGAGCTGCAGGCGCACGTCGCTCTCGATGGGCGGCACCCACTGCGCCGAAGCCTGATAGAGGCGAAAGGGGAGCTGAATGAAACGCTTGACGTGGTCCTTACGCGTTGTGTCGATCTGTAAAAGATCCATAGCAGGCGCCTTTAGAGCTCGAAGCGATCGCCGGCATCCGGCGATAAGATCGTGCCGCGAAAATAACGCGCCGCCTCGGCCTGGTATTGTTTCGCCAGCGCACGTTCTGGTTGCATGCGATGAACCAGGGCGACTGTCTTAACGTCCGCCTGCGCAGCGAGCAGGCCCACTTGGTCAGCCGCCGAGTGGCTGGGCACGTCGTCGTCGCTGGGGCTCACGTAGAAGCTGTCATGCACCAGCAGGTCGGTCCCTGCCGCCAGCCTGGCGACATCCGGCGATGGCCCGGTGTCAGCGCTGTAAACCAGACTTTGGCCGCTGTCCCAGTCCAGACGCAGCGCGTAGGTGGGTACCGAGTGTTGGCCGCGCGCCAGCCGGTAGCGCAGCGCCGCCACGCCGGGCCAAGGCTGGCTCTCCTCAGCCTCCACCAGCGCAACAAAGGCGACCTGATGCTGCATCCGCTGCGCCAGATCGGGATAGGCCAGGTTGGTCAGCGCCAAGGCCACGTGCAGCACGCTGGGCATGGCCAGGACCGTCAACGGAGCATCCGGGAAGAAGAGCACCCGGTTGAGCAGCAGCATCGGCAAGCCCAGGATGTGGTCGCCGTGCTGGTGACTGATGTACACGTGGGTGGGAAGCCCGGCGTCTACGCCCGCCCGCTCCAACTGGCGCATGATGGTCGGGCCGCAATCCAACAGCAAGGTTGCCCGGTCCGATTCGACCAGCAAGGCTGTGTGGTTGTCGGCCGGTTGGGCGGCCAGCGCGCCGCCGACGCCCAGAAACGTGATCGTTGGCACGGCTCAACCCGCTGACGCGCGTAACTTGCGCAGATGCTCACGCGCCTCGTCGGCGTACTCGCCGCGCGGCGCCTGCCGGATATAAGCCCGCCATTGAACGATGGCCTCCTGGTTGCGTCCCTGTGCCTCCAACGCCAGCGCCAGGCCGCGCATCGCCTGGGTGCGCTCTGGGTTGATGGCCAACACCCGTTGGTACAAATCGACCGCGCCTTGCCAGCTAGCCTGCTCGCGCAGAATGTCGCCCTGGAACTGCAAGGCGCCCTCGCCGCTCTCCCCAGCGGCCAGCGCCGTCTGTTCGGCCTGTTGCGCCTGCGTCAACGCCTCATCCAGCCGGCCAGCGGCCAGGTAGGTTGCCGCCAGACGCAGATAGTAGGCCGGGTCTTGTAGATAGTCGCTTTGCAGCCGGGCAGCCTCAGCGTAGGCCTCCAATGCCTTGTCCGTTTGCGCGTCCGCCGTCAACGCATCGCCCAGCAGCAGACGATACCAGCCGTTTTCCGGCTGCAGCGCGACGGCTTGCTGGAAGGCATCGACCGCTTCGTCCAACTGTTCCGAGTCTTGGTAGACGTTGCCCAGCTTGATGTGAGCATCGGCGTAGGTGCTGTCCAGCAGCAGGACCGATTTGAAGTTGCTGATAGCTTGTTCCACATCGCCGCGCGCCCGGTAGACTTCGCCCAGGCCGATGTAGGATTGCACGTTGCGCGGGTCGCGCTGAATGGCCGCCTCGAAGTCAGCGATGGCCGGACCATAGCGGCCCTGGCTGCGGCGCAGCTCGCCGCGCTGCACCAACACGCGCGCCGCCAGCTCGTCGCGCTGCGCCAGACGCAGCGCGCGGTTGAGCATGATCTCGGCTCGCTCCAGGTTCTGTGGGCTGCCCATGCCCTGCAAGGCCAGGCTGAGTTGAATGTAGGCCTCGACGTAGCCGGGGTTGATTTCGGTGGCCTGCTCCAGCGCCTTTACCGCATCCTGATATTGCCCCAACGCCGTGTAAGCCCGGCCGAGCTCCATCTGAGCCTCGGCGCTGTTGGGATTCGCCGCGACGGCCGCCTGGATCTGGGCGAAGGCTTGTTCAGGCTGGCCCTGGCTGCGCAGCATCTGGGCTAGCTGTAGGTAGGGACCAATCAGCGCCGGATAGGCTTGCTGGGCGGCCCTGTACTGAGCTTCGGCCTCCTCCAGGTTGCCCTGCGCCTGAGCCAGGTTGCCCAACCGCAGATAGGCCTGGGCTGCGGCCTGGGGATTGCTGTCAGCCAGATCAGCCACCGCGCCGATAGTCTGCTGAGCGCGTTCGGAATCGCCGGCGGCCTGATAGGTCATGCCCAACTGCAAACTGGCGTCTACCAGCCCCGGATCGATGGCCAGCGCCTGCTCGAAGGCGCTGATCGCTTCGTCGAACTTGCCCTGTTTGCGGTATAGCTCGCCCAGGAAGTAGTTGGCTACGGCCGCTTGCTCGTCGAACTCGGCGGCTCGCCGGTAGCGCCGTTCGGCCGCGTCTATGTCGCCCAGAGCCTCGTAGGCCTGGCCCATCTGCACGTAAGCGCCGCTGAAAGCATCGCCGCCCGGCATCTCCAGCAGATCGGCGAAGGTTTGAATGGCCTGCTGGGGCAGGTCGGCCCTGCGGTAGGCCTGAGCCAGCCGGAAGCGCGCGTCCAGGTTGTCGGGAACCAGCGAGACGGTAGTTGAAAACTGGTCCAGCGCCTGCACCTGCAGGCCAGTATCCTCGTAGAGTGCGCCCAAGGCCAGGTGCGCCTGCCACAGGGTCGGCGCCAGGGTCACGGCCTGCTCGATCTGCTCGACCGCTTGGCTGTCCTGGCCGGCCCGGCGCAAGGCCTGGCCCAGCCGCAGGCGCAGGTCGGCGTTTTGCGGCAGCGCTGCCACGCCCTGCTGGTAGACATCGATCGCCTCGTCGAATCGTTCCTGGGCGGTCAGCAGCGCACCCAATTGCAGGTAGGCCGCAGCATAGGTCGGCTGGAGCGCGATGGCTTGTTGGTAGCGCTGCGCGGCCGCGTCGGTCTCGCCGGCGCTGGCCAGGGTATTGCCCTGCCGGGTGAGCCCCGCCGCCGCAACTGTCGGGTTGTCCTGGCTGCTTTGCAGCGCTTGATCCAGCGCCTTGGCGGCAGCCTCTTCGTCGCCGCGTGCCCGGTAGACGTCGCTCAGTTGCAGCAGCGCATCGCCATAGGCGGGATCCAGCGCCAGCACTCGCTGATAGCCGGCCTCGGCCGCGTCCAGGTCGCCGTTCAAGCGGTTGATTTCAGCGTCCAGATAGAGCGCGGCTGTCAGCTCGGGGGCGATGGTCAGGGCCGCATCCACGGCGCTGCGGGCGTCGTCGAGCTGGCCCAGGTCGATATAGGCCAGCGCCAACTGCACCGCGCCTTCGCTGTTGTCAGGGGCCAGCTCCCGCAGCGCAGTCAACTGCTCGACGGCCTTGGCAGGTTGGCCTGTGCGCCGGTAGGCCGAGCCCAGCCAGAGACGCACCTGGGGATCGTTGGCGTTGATGGCGGCGGCCCGTTGGTAGCTGGCGATGGCCTGGCTCAGGTCGCCCTGGCTCTCCTGCACGCGCCCCAACTCCAGCACGGCGCGGTAGCGGGTGGGGTCCAACTGCACTGCCTGGGCCAGCTCCTGGGCGGCCGCCTCCAGGTCGCCGGCGCGGCGATAGGCCTGGCCCAGTTTGAAGCGGGCTTCGGCATCCTGTGGAACCGACTGTACAGCCTGCTGGTAGGTGGCCAGCATTTGGTCGAAGTCGCCCTGCTGGTCGTAGAGGAAGGCTAGCTGCAAGTAAGCGCCCACATAGCTGGGATCGGTAGCCAGCGCCTGTTGATACTGCGCCTCGGCCTGGTCCAGCTCGTCGCGGTCGCGGTAGGTGGTGGCCAGCTTAGTCAGGGCCTGCGCGACGCGCCGCGGCTGCTCAACAGCCTGCGCTGCCACGCGGGCCAGCGCTTCCTGCGCGCTGGCGATGTCGCCCAGGGCCTGGTAGGTTGCGCCCATCTCGGTCAGGATATCGGCGTCGTCCGGGCTGAGCAGCAGGCTGGCCTCGTATTGCTCCAGGGCCAGCGCGTTGTCCCCCTGCGCGCGGTAGGCGGCCGCCAGGGCCATGCGCAGGTCCAGGCTATCCGGCGACTGCTCCAGGGCTTGTTGATAAAGGCTGATAGCCTCGGCCGGCCGGCCGCGCCGGCTGTAGACCTGGCCCAGCCAGAGGTAGCTGCGTATGCTGCGCGGCGCCAGGCGAATCGCCTCGCCCAGCTCGCTTTCTGCCTCGTCCAGCAGGCCCTGCCGGGCTTTGATCTGGCCCAGGAAGAAGCGGGCGTCGGCGTTGGCCGGCGCGCTCTCTACGGCGGCCTGGAACTGCTCCAGCGCCAGGTCCAGTTGCGCTTGCTCCAGGTAGATCTGGCCCAACTGGATGTACGAGCCGACAAAGCCGGGATCTTCCTGCTGGGCCTGCTGGTAGCGGGCAATGGCCTGGTCGGTTTTGCCTTGCAGCGCCTCCAGATTGCCCAGGCGGGTCAGCGCCGAGGAGCGGGCGCGCAGGTCGTTCACAGCCGCGCGCAGCGCCTCGTTGTACATCTCGTCGGCGCGCGCCAGTTCACCGCGATCCTGGTAGATGCTGCCCATCTGGATATAAGCGTCGGCGAAGGCGGGGTTGACCCGCAGCGTGCGCTCATACTGGGCGAGCGCCGCGCTGGCGTCGCCTTGGGCGCGGTAGACCTCGGCGATCTGGTAATAGGCCAGCGCGTACGTCGCGTCTTTTTTGATGGCCGTGTTGTACTGTTCGATGGCCGCGTCAGCTTGTCCCTGGGCCAAATAGACGTTGCCGCGCTTGACGTCCGGCGCTGGGGAGAGGGGATTGGCCGCTTCAGCCAGATCGTAGCTGCTGAGCGCCGCTTCGTAGCTGCCCTCGGCCAGGCGCGCGTCGCCGTCGGCCAGGGCGCGGTTGAAGGCCACGGCGTCGATTTGACCGGTGAAAGGAGCCGGCTGCCGGTTGGCCAGCACCAACAGAAGGCCGACCGCCAACAGCGGAAGCAGGATCACCGCCGCCAGGGCAATGCGGGCGCGGGTAGACAGGCGAGAGAGTTGTCGATTCAAACTTGTCACAGGGTTGTCACCAAGCAAAGGTAGTTTCGGGACTCGTGCAGTTTGGGAGGAACTGGCCACGAATTGAGCGAATTAAGCGAATTTCGGGAGGCCGCACCTTGACCCTTCGTCTGCAAACCAGACGTGCATTATACCGCGCGCGCCAAAGTGCGCCAAAACCGCCCAAAGCCAGGGTACAGCCCTTGTTAGACGTCCCCACCCAGCGATGTAGTTCCTGCGCTGTGGTCTTCCGGCATAGCTGCCGGCAGCTCTATAAAGAAAGTGCTGCCCTGATTTGGCCCGGCGCTCTCTGCCCAGATGCGTCCACCGTGGGCTGTGACGATGGTCTGGCACAGCGCCAGCCCGATGCCCATCCCTGCGAAGCGCCGTGTTGTCGTGCTGTCGACCTGGTAGAAGCGGGTGAAGATTGCCGCCAGCTCCTCAGCGGGGATGCCGACGCCTTGGTCGGCGACGGAAACGAGGATGCTGCCGTCCTCCACTCGAGCGCCGACAACGACCTCGCCGCCTGTGGGGCTGAATTTGATGGCGTTGTCCAGCAGGTTGCCGATCGCCAGATCCAGGTAGTCGGGCGCAGCCATCACGGCGGGCAGGTGATCCGGACTATCCAACCGGATTGTGATGTCAGATTCGGATGCCAGGTGGCGCCAGGCGCTTACTGCCGCGCCCAGCCAGGCGACCAGATCGAGCCGGCTCAGCAGGATGTCTTCTGGCCGGAAGTTTTGCAGCGTCAGCAGGCTGTTGAAGATGAACTGCAAGCGGCGGCCTTGTTGGGCAATGATGTGCAGGGCCTCCGCTTGGTCTGGGGTGATCTGGCCAATCTCGCCGCTCTCGATGAACTCAACGTAGCCCAGCATCAGCGTCAGCGGCGTGCGCAGCTCGTGCGAGACGTTTTGAATGGCTTCCTCGCGCGCGCGCAGCGCCTGGCTCAACTTCTGGTTGGTCTCCTGCAGCGAGGCGTAGAGCCGTGCCTTCTCGATGGCAATGGCGGCCTGGTTAGCAAAAGCTTGCAACGCCTGGGCGTGGTCGTGGGTGAAGAAACCTGGCTCGATGCTGTTGAGGTTCAGGAATCCGATGACCTCCCCTTTGCTGATCATGGGCGCTCCGGCGTAGGAGCGGATCCATTCGACATCGATGACATTGACCCATTGCGGGTAGAGGCGCGTGTCGGCGATGGCTAACGGTTGCTGGGTCTCGAACATCCAGCGCAGATTGGCGGTCTCCTGGACCGCAAAATGCACGTGTCTCAAATAGCTGTCGAGGTTATGTTCCTGGAAGCCACGGTGGCGCGCAATATGCACGAGCCCGGCCTCGATCAGCATGATGTTGCTCATCTTGTGCGGGACGATGGCCTCCGTCTGTTCCAGGATGCGGTCCAGTACCTCGTCCAGGCTTAACGTGTCGCTCAAGGCCGCAGTGGCGCTGCGCAAGCCTTCCGCCAGCGCACGCTGGCCGCGCTCGGCCTCCTCGGCGCGCACACGCGCGCTCACGTCGCGGAAGACCAGCAGCCAGCCTGCGAGGCCCGCTTGGTGTTGATAGAGCGGGGAGACACGCACCTCCCAATGTCTACCGACATCGTCACGTTCCAGCCTTACCTCTAGCGGCGCTGTCTGGCCGCCGGCCAACAGTGGCGCCAGGCCGGTCCATCCGGGCAGCAGCGCGCTGGCTGGCGCTCCCAGGGCGCTGTTGGCCGGCAGCCCCATCATCTCCTGGGCAGTCCGGTTCAGGTCGACCACGCGGCCCTGGGCATCGACCACTGCCACGCCATCGCTCATGCTCTCGATCAAGGCATCGCGCGCCACCGGCAACAGGTCAAGCAAGCGGTGGCGCAACAGCGCCCAGACGCCTGCCAGGCCGGTCACGATGAAAAAGACAGGGGTCAGGTCGTAGTTGGTCAGCGGGCTGACGCCAGCGACGTAAAACGTGTTGACCAGCAGCGGCGTCAGCGCGCCCACCAGGAGCACCCCGCTTTGCGAGTGCTGCGGGCCGGCGCTGCGCAAAAAGGTCTGCAACACCAGCAATGTCGCCCACACGAAGATGGCGTAGTTGTAGATCGCCTGCACCCAGAACAGCGGTCCATAGCTCAACTGCAACACGGGGAAAGGGCCGCTGCCATCGACCAGCGCTGAGCGGTAGAGCAGGCCGCTGGCTGATGTCGTCCAGATCAGCGCGTAGGTGACGCCAGGCACGACGGCCAACGCCGCCAGCCTGCCCGGTGTGAGCCATGCGCTGCGACCAGTGTATTGCAGCACAAAGACCAGCCAGAGCGTGGGCACGGACAGAATCGCCAGGTACTGCACCTTGGCCCAGAGCAGCATGGCGGCCAGCTCAGCGCTGAGCAGCTCGCCGACATAGGCAGTCGCCCAGAGCGCCATCGCCAACATCAGCGTCGTCAGCGCCACAGCGCCGGGCGCGGGACGACGACGCCATGCCAGCAGGGCCAGCAGCGCCGAAAGCACAGCAGAGATGACGAGAAGACCCGCGTAAGGATTGATCTGAAGCTGCATCACACGTTTCCGGACTCGTCGACTTGGGTCGAAGAGTTTCCGCCGCTGACAGCAATGGGGTGAAATCACCTGCCTGTGTATAATGGCGATTGTACCATCAGTAGGAGCCGGTGCATAATTGAACAAGCCTACCCCTTCAGGAAATCTATGAATCCCCTTGACTCGCATACCACCGTTCAGGTCGAGCGGCTCAAGAAATCCTTCGGCGCGGTCCAGGCCGTCGTCGATGTCTCGTTCGAGGTCTACCCCGGCGAGGTGTTCGGCCTGCTCGGCCCCAACGGCGCAGGTAAGACTACCTCGATCCGCATGATGCTGGACATCTTTCGGCCCGACGCCGGCCGCGTGGCGGTCTTCGGCGGGCCGATGGACGAGGCCAAGAAGAACCGCATCGGCTACATGCCAGAGGAGCGCGGCCTCTACCGCGACCTGCGGCTGGAGCCGACTCTGGTCTATCTGGCCACGCTCAAGGGCCTGTCCGAGCCAGCGGCCAAGGGCGAGGTGACCGGCTGGCTGAAGCGCCTGGATCTCTACGAACATCGTAGCAAGCGCATCCAGGAGCTGAGCAAGGGCATGCAGCAGAAGGCGCAGTTGATCGCTACGCTGGCCCACAGCCCCGATCTGCTGGTGGTGGACGAGCCTTTTTCTGGCCTGGACCCGCTCAACACCCGATTGGTCAAGCAAATCATCCAGGAGCAGGCCGACGCTGGCAAGACGGTGGTCATGTCTACCCATCAGATGTACCAGGTCGAAGCCATGTGCAACCGCATCGTGCTGATCGACCGCGGTCACTCGGTGCTCTACGGCCGGGTGGACGAGATCAAGCGGCGCTTCGCCGGCCATGCCGTGTCGGTGGCCGGTTCGGGCGACTTTGCGCATGTGCCTGGCGTACTGGAGGCGCGGCCGCCGGGCGAGAACGGCGCCTGGCGTCTGGCCCTGCAGCCGGGCGCCGAGCCGCGCGATCTGCTGCGCACACTGGCGAGCCGGCCTGACGTCTCCATCGACCGCTTCGAGGTCGCCGAGGCCTCGCTGGACGACATCTTCATCACCGTCGTTCAGGGGCAGCGGGCGGAGGCTAGCGATGCGTAAAGCCTGGTTGGTGGCCAGGCACGAGTACCTGACCATGGTGCGCAAGCGTTCTTTTGCCCTGGCGACCCTGGCCTTTCCCGTGTTGATCGCCGCCTTTCTCGCTCTCACCATCTTCCTGGCCCTGGGCAGGAGCGACGACCGGCCGCTGGGCTACGTAGACCTGGCCGGTGTGTTGACCGATGAAGCCCGGCAAGCCGGCGCCGCCGATGATGCATTCATACCCTTTGCCAGCGAGGCCGCAGCCCTGGCAGCCCTGCAAGCCGGCCGCATTCAGGCCTACTACCTGCTGCCGGCCGGCTACCGTGAGAGCGGCGCGGTGCAGTTGACAGCGCTGAGCGAAGCGCCCCCAGACTCGGCCCAGCGCGCCTTCGACGCCATGCTGCGCGCCAGCCTGCTGGCCGGACAGCCGCTCGCGGTTCAGCAGCGTCTGGCCGACGGCGTCAACCTGACGGTGCGCTCGATCGATGGCCGGCGCGAGTTCAGCCAGTCCAACTTCATCAACTTGCTGCTGCCTTTCGCGGCCGGCTTCTTCTTTGTCTACGCCGTGCTGTCGTCGGCCGGCTATCTGCTGCAAGCCGTCGCCACGGAAAAGGAGAACCGCACTGTGGAGATCATGGCCACGACGTTGTCGCCCGACCACCTGATCGCCGGCAAGGCTGCGGGGCTGCTGGCCGTGGCGCTGACTCAACTGGCCGTCTGGGTGGCGGCGCTTGTGCTGGGGCTGGCTGTTGGGGCGGCGCTGGAGCCGGCCCTGCGCGCGGTGGAGGTTCCCTGGACGCTGCTGGCGGTGATATTGCTCTACTTTCTGCCTTCCTTTGCCCTGATCGGCGGCATGATGATCGCCATCGGTAGCGTCTTCAGCGAGATGCAGCAGGGCCAGCAGGTGGCCGGCATCCTCAATCTGCTTTTCATGGCGCCCTTCTTCGTGCTGATCGTGCTCTTCGCCAACCCGGATGGCCCGATGGCCGTGGGCATGACGCTCTTTCCCACCACCTCCTTCCTGACGGTGCTGATCCGCTGGGGCCTGACGACTATACCAGCCTGGCAGTTGGCGCTAAGCTGGCTGCTGCTGACGTTGTCGGCCGCGGCCAGCGTCTGGGCCGCCGCGCGCATCTACCGCGCCGGCATGTTGCACTACGGCCAGCGGCTGAGCGGCCCCGCCATCCGCGCCGCGCTGCGCGGGCAGGCGCCCGCCGATGAACTGGCCCGCGGACACACGTCATCATAGGCGGCATGACAGCGAGTCAGTCGTACCCGTCATTCTGAGCGGGTATGTCCCGATTCTTGCCCTACCGCACAACACCAGCGAAGAATCCCGGCATTGAAATGCGCAACACCTGGATCGTCCTCAAGCACGAGCTCAAGACGACGCTGGCCAAGCGCTCGTTCTGGCTGACCACCTTCATCTTCCCGCTGCTGATCCTGGCGCTGACGCTGCTGCCCCAGGCGCTGGCCGGCGACGCCATCGAATCGAGCCAGCAGGCGCTGCTTGCGCCGCCGGCCAGCGCGGACGGACAGCATCCCGCCATCGGCTACGTCGACCCCAGTGGGCTGGTGCAGCGCATTCCGCCCGACCTGCCCGCCGGCCTGTTGCAGCGCTTCGACGACGAAGCGGCGGCGCTGGCCGCGCTGCAAGCCGGCCAGGTCTACCAGGTCTATCTGGCGCCGGCCGACTTCATGCAGAGCGGCCAGTTGGTGGTGATCCCCAACCAGTTTTCGCCTTTGGTCAATACCAGTAACTTCGACCTGCTGGAGTACGTGCTGGCCTACAACCTGCTGGGCGACGCCGATCTGGCTCGCCGCGCGATGTGGCCGGGCGCGTCGGCGTCGCAGGTGGCGCTGCTGGAGCCGGATGCGGCCAGCGCGCCAGTAAGCAGCTTCGACTTCGGCCTGTCCTTTGCGGTGATGTTCATTCTCTTTTTCACCATCACCCTGAGCGGCGGCTACATGCTGCAAAGCGTGGTCAAGGAGAAGGAGAACCGCACGGCTGAGGTGTTGCTGCTCAGCCTCAGCCCGGTGCAGTTGATGCTGGGCAAGATTCTGGGGCTGGGCGGCCTGGCGCTGTTGCAGATGGGCGTCTGGCTGGGCGGCGGGCTGCTGATAGCGGGCCAGGGATCGGCGCTGCTGGGCGGGCTGGAGGCGGCGCCTTTGCCCGCCGGCTTTGTCGTTATCACCCTGTTTTACTTCCTGCTGGGCTATGCGCTTTACGCCTCAGCTTTGGGCGCGCTGGGCGCGCTGGCCCCCAACCTGCGCGAGGGCTCGCAGTTTACCTTCATCCTGATCCTGCCGCTGTTGGCGCCGATCCTGTTGAACAACGCCTTTATCGAGGCGCCCGACGGCGCGCTGGCGACCGTGCTCAGCCTGTTCCCCTTGACCTCCCCTACAGCCATGCCCGCCCGCCTGGTGGCCGGCGCAGTGCCGGGCTGGCAGCTTGTGCTGGGCCTGGCGTTGCTGCTGGTCACGGCCGCGGCCTTTGTGTTGCTCTCGGCCCGCTTCTTCCGCGCCGACACGCTGCTGTCCGATGCCGCGCTGGACTGGCGGCGGCTGCGGAGGGAGGTCTGAAGCACGGAATGCCACGGATTATCCCATGACACGGATGGCGGAGCGCCTTTCGGCTCCGGGCCGCGCCGGCGGCGACAGTGCGCAGCATTCTCGCTCGGGAGGGCCAACGCCGACCGGCCGTGACGAGAGCGGTGTTGCGGGCGAGGTTGTCGATTTGGAGGGAGATGGAGATCTCCGGAAATGGTTATTGGGGAATTGCTGAATGGGTGAATTGGTGAATTGGTGAATGGTTAATGAGCGGAAGCGCGCCTCCGACATTAACAATTCACCCATTCACCA
>Ga0209573_1001721_pt1 | contig 31674 bp, 24 predicted proteins | sample TNRBio252014_DNA_FD_185870 | JGI IMG/M metagenome (GOLD analysis project Ga0209573, IMG submission 185870) | Wastewater treatment Type I Accumulibacter community from EBPR Bioreactor in Madison, WI, USA - TNR Reactor_6/25/2014_ DNA (SPAdes)... | ecosystem: Engineered > Bioreactor > EBPR >...
CGGTCGTCAACTCCGGGCCTCGGACCTTGCCGGCAATCTGGGCGAGGCGAACAACCCGGACTGGAAGACGGTCTGCATCGACGAAACCACGGGCAATCTGGTGGCGCCGAATGGCTCGATCGGGTTCCGCTGGGGCGAGCAGGGCAAGTGGAATCTGCAAGAGCAGGCCGCCGGTGCGCCGGTCACGCCCAAGCTGACGCTGGTTCTGGACGGCGACCATGACGAGGTGGTCAACGTCGATTTCCCGTGGTTCGGCGGCGAGGCGACGCAGGGCTGGGAGAACGACGCCCGTGGCACGATCCTGTCGCGTGCGATCCCGGTCAAGCGCATCACGCTGGCCGATGGCACCGAGGCCGAGGTTGCCACGGTGTTCGACCTGCTCTGCGCCAACTACAGCCTTGACCGGGGTCTGGGCGGCGAGAATGTCGCGCAGGGCTATGACGCCGACGTGCCCTTTACCCCCGCCTGGGCCGAGCGCATCACCGGCGTGCCGCGCGACCGCATCATTCAGGTGGCGCGCGAATTCGCCAGCAATGCCGAAAAGACCAATGGCAAGTCGATGATCATCATCGGCGCGGCGATGAACCATTGGTATCACATGGACATGAACTATCGCGCCGTCATCAACATGCTGGTGATGTGCGGCTGCGTGGGGCAATCGGGCGGCGGCTGGGCGCATTATGTCGGGCAGGAAAAGCTGCGTCCGCAGACCGGCTGGACGGCGCTGGCCTTTGCGCTGGATTGGGCGCGACCGCCTCGGCACATGAACTCGACCTCGATGTTCTATGCCCATACCGACCAGTGGCGATACGAGACGGTGACGGCGAAAGAGATCCTGTCGCCCACCGCACCCGCAGGCGACTGGGAGAGCCTGTCGCTGATCGACTACAACATCCGCGCCGAACGCATGGGATGGCTGCCCAGCGCGCCGCAACTGCGCACCAACCCGCTGCTGGTTGGCGCTGCCGCCAAGGCCGAGGGGATCGAAGCGCGCGACTATGTGGCGCGCGAGATGAAGGCCGGGCGGCTGGAGATGTCGGCCGAGGACCCCGACGCGCCGGAAAACTGGCCGAGGAACCTCTATGTCTGGCGCTCGAACCTGCTGGGCAGTTCGGGCAAGGGGCACGAGTATTTCCTCAAGCACCTGCTGGGCACCGACCACGGCGTGCAGGGCAAGGATCTGGGGCAGGAAGGTGGCCAGAAACCCGTCGAGGCGCGCTGGCATGACAAGGCGCCCGAGGGCAAGCTGGACCTGCTGACCTGCATCGATTTCCGGATGTCCACCACGGCGGTTTATGCGGATGTCGTGCTGCCGACTGCCAGTTGGTATGAAAAGGACGATCTGAACACCTCCGACATGCACCCGTTCATCCATCCGCTGCAGGCGGCGGTGGACCCGGCGTATGAGTCGAAAACCGACTGGGAGATCTTCAAGGGGCTGGCGAAAACCCTGTCGGCGCTGGCGCCCGGTTATCTGGGGGTGGAGACCGATGTCGTGCAACTGCCGATGCAGCACGACAGCCCCGGCGAGATCACCCAGCCCTTTGTGAAGGACTGGAAAAAGGGCGAGTGCGACCTGATCCCCGGCAAGACCGCCCCCGCCTATCTGACGGTCGAGCGGGATTATCCCAACCTCTATGCCCGCTTCACCGCGCTGGGCCCCTTGATGGACAAGGTCGGCAACGGCGGCAAGGGCATCGCCTGGGACACCAAGACCGAGGTGCACCATCTGAAGGCGCTGAACGGCACCCACCGCGAGGGCGCGGGCAAGGGGATGGCGAAGATCGAAACCGCCATCGACGCCTGCGAGGTGGTGCTGATGCTGGCGCCGGAAACCAATGGCGAGGTGGCGGTCAAGGCCTGGCACGCGCTGGAGAAGATCACCGGCCGCGAGCACGCCCACCTGGCCGAGGTCAAGCAGGACGAAAAGATCCGGTTCCGCGACATCGCCGCCCAGCCGCGCAAGATCATATCGTCCCCCACATGGTCAGGGATCGAGAGCGAGGAGGTCTGCTATAACGCCGGCTGGACCAACGTGCACGAGCTGATCCCGTGGCGCACGCTGTCGGGCCGCCAGCAGCTGTATCAGGATCACCTGTGGATGCAGGCCTTTGGCGAGTTCTTCGTCACATGGCGGCCGCCGGTGGACCTGAAGACGATCACCCCCGCCGCGACCAAATCGCTGGCGCCGGGCGAAAAGCATGTGGTGCTCAACTTCATCACCCCGCACCAGAAATGGGGCATCCATTCGACCTATTCCGACAACCTGCTGATGTTGACGCTGAACCGGGGCGGGCCGGTGGTCTGGGTCAGTGAAACCGATGCGCGCACGGCGGGCATTGTCGACAACGACTGGGTCGAGGTCTTCAACACCAATGGCGTCATCACCGCCCGCGCGGTGGTCAGCCAGCGGATGAAGGACGGCACGATGTTCATGTATCACGCGCAGGAAAAGATCGTGAACACCCCCGGCAGCCAGATCACCGGCCAGAGGGGCGGCATCCACAATTCGGTCACGCGGACGGTCACCAAACCCACCCACATGATCGGCGCCTATGCGCAGCAAAGCTATGGCTTCAACTATTATGGCACCGTCGGCGCCAACCGTGACGAGTTCGTCATCCTGCGCAAGATGACCAAGGTCGATTGGCTCGACACCCCCGCAACCCAGACCCCGGAGGCAGCAGAATGAAAGTGCGCGCGCAAATCGGCATGGTGCTGAACCTCGACAAATGCATCGGCTGTCACACCTGCTCGGTCACCTGCAAGAACGTCTGGACCACCCGCGAAGGCGTCGAATACGCGTGGTTCAACAACGTCGAGACCAAGCCGGGCATCGGCTATCCAAAGGACTGGGAGAACCAGAAACGCTGGAACGGCGGCTGGACGCGCACGGCATCCGGCGGCCTGCAGCCCAAACAGGGCGGCAAGTGGCGGATCCTGGCGAATATCTTTGCCAACCCTGACCTGCCGGAAATCGACGATTTCTATGAGCCTTTCGATTTCGACCACGACCACCTGAAATCGGCGCCCGAGATGAACGCCTTTCCCACCGCCCGGCCCCGGTCGAAACTCACCGGCGAGCGGATGGAAAAGATCGAATGGGGGCCGAACTGGGAGGAAATCCTCGGCGGCGAATTCGCCAAGCGGTCGCAGGACGCGAACTTTGAGGGCATCCAGAAAGCCATCTATGGCGAGTATGAAAACACATTCATGATGTATCTGCCTCGCCTGTGCGAGCATTGCCTGAACCCGGCCTGCGTCGCCTCGTGCCCCAGTGGTGCGATCTACAAACGCGAAGATGACGGCGTGGTGCTGATCGATCAGGACAAATGCCGGGGCTGGCGGATGTGTGTGTCCGGCTGCCCTTACAAGAAGATCTATTACAACTGGTCCAGCGGCAAATCCGAGAAATGCACGCTGTGCTATCCGCGTCTGGAAAGCGGCCAGCCGACGGTCTGTTCGGAAACCTGCGTCGGGCGCATCCGCTATCTGGGCGTGATGCTCTATGATGCCGACAAGATCGCCGAGGCGGCATCGGTCGAGGATGAAAAGACCCTCTATGACGCGCAACTGGGCGTGTTCCTTGACCCGAACGACCCCGAAGTGATTGCTGCCGCGCGGGCCGAGGGCATCCCCGAGGATTGGATCAAGGGTGCCCGCAACTCGCCGATCTGGAAGATGGCGATGGAGTGGAAGATCGCCTTCCCGCTGCACCCCGAATACCGCACCCTGCCGATGGTCTGGTATGTGCCGCCGCTGTCGCCGATCCAGAACGCCGCCGCCGCCGGGCAGATTTCGGCGTTGGACGACATGCCGGATGTGCGGTCGTTGCGCATTCCGGTGCGCTATCTGGCCAACATGCTGACGGCGGGCGATGAGGCGCCCGTGGTCACCGCGCTGGAACGCATGCTGGCGATGCGGTCCTACATGCGGTCGAAAACCGTGGACGGCGTCATCAATCTGGGCGTCGCGCAGCGCGTCGGCATGACGCCCGCGCAGATCGACGAGATGTATCAGTTGATGGCGATTGCCAATTACGAGGATCGTTTCGTCATCCCCACCACCCACCGCGAACTGGTCGAGGATGCCTATGACCTGAAGGGCGGCTGCGGGTTTACCGATGGCAACGGCTGCTCGACCGGATCCAGCGGCAAGACGCTGTTCGGCCAGAAGAAGTTCCGCGCACCGACGGAGTTCCTGTCATGAGAAGCCTCAAGGCCCTGTCGGCGCTGCTGACCTATCCCTCGGCCGAATTGCAGGCCGCCATCCCCGAGATCCGCAGGCTGCTGTGGGTCGAGGGGCTGTTCCCCAAGGCGCAACTGGGGGCGCTGGAGCCGCTGCTGGTCTGGCTGGCGCAGGCCGACCTGTTCGACACGCAAGAGACCTATGTCCTGCTGTTTGACCGCGCGCGCACGCTGTCCTTGAACCTGTTCGAGCATATCCACGGCGAGAGCCGCGACCGGGGCGGCGCGATGGTGGACCTGCTGGAGACCTATCGCGCCGGGGGGTTTGACCTGACCGGGACGGAACTGCCCGATCACCTGCCGGTGCTGCTGGAATTCCTCTCGACCCGGCGGCAAGCCGAGGCGCGCGAGATCCTCGACGACGCGGGGGCAATTCTGGTGGCGCTGGCCGAACGGCTGTCCCGGCGCGAGAGCCCCTATGCCGCGGTGCTGGCCGCGCTGGTCGGGTTCGCCGGTGCCGACCGCAGCACCGAGGCGGCGCAGGCCCTGCTGGCCGAGGCGCTGGACGACCCCGAGGATCTGGCGGCGCTCGACCAGACCTATGCCGAGGCGCAGGTGATGTTCGGCCCCGATCCGAACGCCGGTTGCCCCGCCGCGAGGGACATGCTGTCGCGCATGGCCCCGCCAACCGCCACCCCGGCCCTGACCTGAACGGAGGCAGCGATGCACCATTTCCTTTACGGCGTTCTTCCCTATCTCGCCCTGACCGTCGCCGTGATCGGCTCGATCATCCGCTATGACCGCGACCCTTTCACCTGGAAATCCAAATCCAGCCAGTTGCTGCGCAAGCGGGGCTTTGTGCTGGGTTCGGTGCTGTTCCATGTCGGCGTGCTGTTCATCTTTGCCGGGCATTTCGTCGGCCTGCTGACCCCAATCGCCGTGTTCGACGCGCTGGGCGTGCCGCATGGCGCCAAGCAAGTGCTGGCCGTGGTCGCCGGCGGCATCGCCGGGACGATGGCGCTGGTCGGTGGGTTGATCCTGTTGGCGCGGCGCCTTGGCGATCCGCGCATCCGGGCCAACTCGGGCTTTGGCGACACTCTGGTGATGGTCATGCTGGTGGGGCAACTGGGGCTGGGACTGGCCTCGGTGATCCCGACGATGGCGCATCTGGACGGCCATGAAATGCTGAAATTCATGGCCTGGGCGCAGGGGATCATCTTTTTCCAGCCCGGCGCGGCCGAGCACATCGCGGATGTGCACTGGATCTACAAGGCGCATATCCTGCTGGGTCTGGCGATCATCCTGGTGTTCCCCTTCACCCGGCTGGTGCATATGGTGTCGGCTCCGGTGCGCTATCTGTGGCGGCCGGGCTATCAGATCGTGCGGTCGCGCCGGGGGGCCAAGGCGGCGCCTCGCGGTGTCGGGCCGGTGCGGAGGGCGGAATGATGAAGGCTCCCTTGTTGCCAGAGGTGACGGTGAACGGCGTCGAGATTTCGCCCGCCGCCATCGCCAGTGAAGCGCAGAACCACCCCGCGCCGCAGGGCAAGCCGGGCCTGGCCTGGCGCGCTGCAGCGCGGGCACTGGCCCTGCGCGAGGTGCTGTTGCAAGAGGCCCGTGCGCGCGGCTTGCAGGCCGAGGGGCGAGAGATTGCGCCCGGTCAGATCGAAACGGCGGACGAGGCGCTGATCCGCGCGCTGCTGGAACTGGCGATCACCCCGCAGGTGCCGGGTCCGGCGGAACTGCACGCGTTCTATGCGGCCAACCCTGACCGGTTCCGCGCGCCGGATCTTTGGGAGGCCGCGCATATCCTGCTGGCCGAGCGCGATGGGGACGACGCGGCGCAGACCCTCGGGCACGAACTGGCAGCGGTGCTGGCGCGCGAACCGGGTCGCTTTGCCGAACTGGCGGCGCGGCATTCGGCCTGCTCCTCGCGCAGTGCCGGGGGGCTGCTGGGTCAGATCGGCCCCGGCGACACGGTGGCCGAATTCGAGGCGGCCCTGCAGGGGCTGCGCCCCGGCCAGATCACGCCAGAGCCGGTGAAAACCCGCTTTGGCCTGCATCTGATCCGCCTTGATGCCCATGCCCGCGGCGAGGTTCTGCCGTTCGACGCCGTGCTGCCCCGGTTGCGCGACGCTGCCGCCAAGGCCGCCTGGACCCGCGCGGCCAAGGACTTTGCCGCGACCCTGATGGCGCGGGCCACGGTCACCGGCCTGACGGGTGCGCAGGGGGCAGCATGAATCTGGGCTATGTCAGCCTGCCGGGACGCGGGGCAACCGACGCCTGCCTCGCCGCCGCCTGCGCAGTGATGCAGCGGCGGGGCCTGCGGTTGGCGGGCACTGTGCAGACGAACCTTGAGCGCACCCAGTCGCACCCCTGCGACATGGACCTGCAGGTTCTGCCCGACGGGCCAGTGCACCGGATCAGTCAGGAGCTGGGGCGCGCCGCGCGCGGCTGCCGACTGGACGGTGACGTGCTGGAAACCGCCGTGGTGCAGGCCCAGCAGCGCCTGCCCGGCGCGCAGGTGTTGATCGTCAACAAGTTCGGCAAGCTGGAATCGTCCGGTCGCGGCTTTGTGCCGCTGATGGCCGAGGCGCTGGAGCTGGGCCTGCCGGTGCTGGTGGGCGTCAACGGGCTGAACCTGCAGGCGTTCCTCGATTTCGCCGGGGGTGCCGCCGTGGCCTTGTCCGACGATCCCGCCCGAATCGCCGATTGGGCGCAGGGCGCTGTCAGCACTCCGCTGGCCTGATCGCGCCCCCTGCGCCGCAAGATACAGGCGCCGTTTGGCGGCGGGGGCGACCCTGTCAACACCGCGGTCCGCCCGCCCCCGGGCCAACAAAACCTCGCGAAAAGCCCGCACCTTGTATACATCGCGCGCCTGTCCCACAGGGCGCATTGCCCGGCGCATCCTGGCAAAGCACCGGGCGCCGCCAAAATCTGCGGCGAAAATGCTTGATTCCCCCAGTGGACGGTCTAGCTTCGCATCGTGACGAGACCCCGCGACGACCAAGACCGTGCACGATGGATACATTGTATTCTCGGACGCCGTCATCCCTGAGGGAGACAGGGCTGACAGTTCAAGGTCTGGCAAGGCGGGGGTGTCGTTCGATCAAGGGTCGGTCTGCAGGGCCGAAACATCAAACGGGGGAGGAAACCATGAATCGCAGGACCTTGTTCAAGGCCGTGGCCGCGCTGACGCTGGCGTCGGGCATCGGCATGGCGCAGGCGCAGGATGTGCTCCGTCTGGGCGCCGCCGCACCGCAGACCGGGCCGCTGGCCGGGGGCGCGGCCGTTACCCATTGGCCGGCCGTGCGCCTGTGGGTCAGCCAGACCAACGCCGCCGGTGGCCTGCAGGTGGGCGACCGCCGCATGACCATCGAACTGATCGAATACGACGACCAGACCAACCCGCAGCAGGCGATTCAGGCCGCTCAGCGGCTGGCGACGCAGGATCAGGTCGATTTCATGGTCGCGCCCTATTCGACCGGCCTGAACCTGGCCGCCGCGCCGATCTTTGCGCAACTGGGCTATCCGATGGTCACCGGCACCGCCGTGACCAACAACCAGCCCGAACTGGCCGCGCAATTCCCCAACATGTTCTTTGTGCTGGGTCGCACCGGGGTCATGGCCGAAGACATCGCCAATGTCCTCGTCGGCATGCGCGAGCGTGGCGAGGTGGGCAGCCGAGTCGCGCTGGTCAACGTCGCCGACGCCTTTGGGATTGAAATGGCGGGCATCTCGCGCGGGGTGCTGGAATCGAACGGCTTCGAGATCGTCTATCAGACCTCGTATCCGCTGGGCACGCAGGATCTGGCCCCGGTCATCGACGGCGCCAAGTCGGCAGGGGCCGAGGCCTTTGTCGCGTGGTCCTATCCGGGCGATACCTTTGCGCTGACCGATCAGGCGATCGTGCAGAACTATGCTCCGCAGGCGTTCTTTACCGCTGTCGCCACGGCGTTCCCGGCGTACGGCGCCCGCTTTGGCGCGCAGATCGAGGGCGTTCTGGGCATGGGCGGCGTGAATGCCGATGATGCCGCCTTCCAGGAGTTCGCCGCCGCGCATACCGCGCTGGCCGGGCAAGGGCCGGATTATTGGGCCTCGGCTGCGACCTATGGCGCGCTGCAGATTCTGGGACAGGCGATCACCGGCGCGGGCACGACCGACCGCGCCGCCGTGCTGGCCTATCTGCAGGACCGCTCGCATGAGTATCAGACGGTGCTGGGCCCGGTGAACTTCAACGAGAATAACGACAACGAGCGGTATTGGACCGTCGGCCAGTGGCAGGGCGGCGTGTTCCGCGGAGTTGCCGCGCGCGGCCGTGATGGCGCCGTGCCCGTGCAGGTCTTTGACGGCTGGCAGTAATCCCCGTGCGGCGGCGCCCCCTGAGGGTGCCGCCGCATCCCTGACCCCGGACCGCGCCCCATGTTCATCCTGATCACCGGCCTTCTGCTGGGCGGCACCTATGCGTTGATCGCGCTGGGGCTGAACCTGCAATACGGCGTCGCCCGCATCATGAACCTCGCCAATGGCGAGATGCTGGTGGCCGGCGGGTTCGCGGCCTTCTGGCTCTATACCGCAGGGCAGGTCAACCCGATTGCCGCGCTGCTGGTGATCGCACCGCTGGCCTTTGCGGCGAACTGGCTGATCTATCAGGTCATGCTGGTGCCCTTGGTGAAGCGCGCGAAAAGCCGGGGCGCGCTGGAGGTGGACAGTATCCTCGCGACTTTCGGCATGTCCTTTGCCTTTGTCGGGATCATGAGCTGGATCTTTGGCGGCGGCTATTTCAACTATGCCTTTCTGGCGACGCCGGTGGATCTCTTCGGCTCCAGCTATGCCCAGAACCGGGTCGTGGCCTTTGTGCTGGCCGTGCTGATCGGCGGGGCGCTGTGGCTGTGGCTGTCCTTTACCCGCGCCGGGCTGAATTTGCGGGCGGTGTCGGTCAATCCGCGCTCGGCGCCGCTGGTTGGGATCGACGTGCGCGCGGCCTCGGCGCTGGCCTTTGCCTTGGGCGGGGCCGTCACCGCCACCGGAGGCGCGCTGGTGTCGATGTTCTTCACGCTGGATGCCTCGGTCGGCGTGCTCTTCACCATGAAGGCGCTCATCATCGTCATCATGGGCGGTGTGGGTGACATTCGCGGCACCATCGTGGCCGCCGTGCTGCTGGGCATCGCCGAAACCGCCGTGGCGCGGCTGATTGACCCCGGCTTGACGCTGGCGGCGGCGTATCTGCTGTTCCTGCTGGTGCTGCTGTTCCGCCCGCAGGGCCTGTTCGGAAAGGCCCAGACATGAGCGCGCGCGAGGTTCGCAACCTGCTGGTCTCGGCTGTGCTGTTGGGCCTGTGCGCCCTGCTGCCCATCTATGGCAGTGCCTACTGGCTGACGATGGGCACCACGATGGCGATGTTCGCCGTGCTGGCCACCAGTTGGGCGCTGTTTTCCGGCCCCACGCATTACATCTCGCTCGCCACCGCCGCCTTCTTTGGCGTCGGCACCTTTGTCACCGGGCTGTGGTTCCAGAGCCTGCCGTTCTGGTCGCTGCCGCTGATCGCCGCCGTGGCGGGCGCGGCACTGGCGGCGCTGGTCGGGCTGGTGACGCTGCGGCTGTCGGGCGTGTATTTCGTGATCTTCACCCTGGGTCTGGCCGAGATGGTCCGGCAGGTTTTCACCTGGGTGCAGAACCAGACCGGCGCGCGTGGCATGTATGTGCTGACCTCGCTGACGGAACGCGAGATTTTCTGGATGCTGCTGGCGCTGGGCACGCTGGTCTATCTGGCGGGCTGGCTGATCGGGCGCTCACGCCTCGGCTTTGCCCTGCGCATCATCGGCAATGATGAAACCGTGGCGAAACACTCCGGCATCGACACCGCCCGCGCCAAGGTGCTGCTGTTCATGGTGCCGGGCGCGGCGGCGGCAGCGGCGGGCGCGATGCTGGCGCCGCGCTATATCTATATCGAACCCGCCACCGCCTTTGCGCCGCTGCTGTCGTTTCAGGTTGTCATCATGGCATTGCTGGGCGGCACCGGGCGGCTGTGGGGGCCGATTGCCGGGGTGATCCCCTTTACCCTGCTGTGGGAGGTGATTACCCGGCAGGCCCCGAACCAGACGTTGCTGCTGCTGGGGCTGGCGTTCCTGTTGATCGTCTATGTCCTGCCGGGCGGGTTTGTCGGCCTGTGGGACCGCGCCCGCCGCCGCTGGGGGGGCCGATGAGCAAGACTGTCCTGCAGGTTCGCGGCGTCACCAAGCGGTTTGGCGGGCTGGTGGCGGTCAAGGACATGGCGTTTGACGTGCATCAGCACGAGGTGATGGGGATCATCGGGCCGAACGGGTCCGGCAAATCGACGATGATCAACATGATCTCGGGCACGTTCGCGCCCAGCGCCGGGTCGATCCTGCTGAACGGGCGCGAGTTGGCGGGCCAGCCTGCGCATCGGATCGCGCAACTGGGGGTCGCGCGCACGTTCCAACTGGTGCGGCTGCTGCCGGAGATGAGCGTGCTGGACAACGTCATCGCCGGTGCCGCCTTTGGCTACCGCCGCCGCTGGGGGCATTCGGCGGAAACCTTCGCGCGCGACCTGCTGGCGCGCGTGGGGCTGGCCCATGCCGCCGGGCTGCCGGTGTCGACGCTGACCTATATCGACACCAAGCGTGTGGAACTGGCGCGCGCGCTGGCCTCGGACCCTGAGGTTCTGCTGCTGGATGAATGGCTTGCCGGGCTGAACCCCACGGAACTGGCGACCGGGATCGCGCTGATCCGCTCGTTGCGCGATGAGGGGAGGACGGTCATTCTGGTGGAACACGTCATGGACGCGATCCGCAGCCTGTGTGACCGCTGCGTCGTCATGGCCTCGGGCGAGAAGATCGCCGAGGGCACGCCCGCGCAGGCGCTGTCCGATCCCCATGTGATCCGCGCCTATCTGGGAGAGGACGATGCTTGAAGTCCGTGACCTGAAGGCCGGGTATGGCCAGCACCGGGCGCTGAACGGCGTGTCGCTGGCGGTCAAGCCGGGCGAGATCGTGGTCATTCTGGGCGCCAATGGCGCGGGGAAATCGACCCTGCTCAAGGCCATCGCGGGCATCTGCGAGGGGCAGGTTTCGGGCGCGGTGCAGATGCGCGGCGAGGGATTGCTGGGCCTGCCCGCGCACAGGGTTGTCGAGCAGGGCATCGCGCTGGTGCCCGAAGGGCGCGGCGTGTTCGGCGATCTGTCCGTGCGCGAGAACCTGATGCTGGGCGCCAACCCCAAACGGGCGCGCGATGAGGGCGAGGCGGCGCTGGAGCGCATCCTTCGGCTGTTCCCGAAACTGGAAAGCCGCGCCACGCAGATCGTGCGCACCATGTCGGGCGGCGAGCAGCAGATGGTCGCCATCGGTCGGGCGATGATGTCGAACCCCGAAATCCTGATGCTGGACGAGCCGTCACTGGGCCTGTCGCCGCTGCTGTCCAAGGAGCTGTTCGCCAGCCTGTCGGTGGTGCGCGATGCGGGCCTTGGCATCCTGCTGGTCGAACAGAACGCCCGCCTCAGCCTGAAGATCGCGGATCGCGGCTATCTGCTGGAAAACGGCGCGATCCTGCGCGAGGCCTCGGCAGCGGCGCTGCGCGACGATCCGGCGGTGCAGGCGGCCTATCTGGGGGCGGGTTCCACCAAGGTGGCGCCGGTGGCCGCGCCGCTGGCGCCGGTGCCGGTAACGGTGCGCGCCAAGCCGCTGCGCAGCATTTCCGCCAGCGAAATCGCGGGGTTGGACATTGGCGCACTGGTGCGCGACGCGGCGCAGAAGGGGGCGCATGTGCCCGCCGTCAGCGTGAACCCGATGAGTCCGGCACAGGCTGTCGCCGCGCGCCCCCCGGCGATGCAGGCGGCGTTGGAGGCCATCGAAACCGCCGCCCGCCGCGCCACCAGCAGCCCGCGCCCTGCCCTGCCGCCGCTGCGCGCCACCGCGCGCCCTGCTGCCCCCACGCCGACCGCCCTGCCAACGCCCGCAGACCCCGCGCCCTTGCCCACCCCCGGTGGCAAGGTCGAGGTCTGGCGCAAGCGCCCCGGCACCGCGACATTTGATCGAACGGAGGTCTGACATGCTCGACACCGCATCCCCCCGCACCCTGCGCGGCCATTACATCGCCGGCCGCTGGGTCACGCCGACCCGCCGTTTTGCCGATATCAACCCCTCGACCGGCGCCGTCTTTGCCGAGGCCCCCGACGCGGGCCGGGCCGAGGTCCGCGCCGCCATCGAGGCCGCGCACGCCGCGTTTCCCGGCTGGGCCGCAATGAAATTTACCGAACGCGCGCATCTTCTGCACCGCATCAGCGACATCTGGGAACGCCGCGCGCCGGAATTCATCGCCGCCGTGCAGGCCGAAGGCGGCGGCTGGTATGGCAAGGGCGCGTTCGAGGCACATTATGTGACCGAGGTGTTCCGCAGCGCCGCGGCGATCTGCTATGCGCCCCTGGGCGAGGTGATGCCATCCGAATACGGAAAATTCAGCACCGCCGTGCGCTCGCCCATGGGGGTCATCAGCGTCATCAGCCCGTGGAACTTTCCCGGCATCCTGACGGCGCGGGGCTTTGCCTTTGCGATGGCGGCGGGCAATACCATCGTGCTGAAACCGTCTGAGGATACGCCCTTCATCGGCGGCCTGTGGTTTGGCGAGATCATGGAGGAGGCGGGCGTCCCGGCAGGGGTGTTCAACGTCGTCGCCTGTTCGCGCGAGAACGTCGCCGAGGTAGGCGACGAGATGATCGAGCACCCCTATGTCAAGGGCATCTCGTTCACCGGATCGACCCCCGTGGGCCGTGCCATTGCTGCCAAGGCGGGCGCGCATCTGAAGAAGGCCTGCGTCGAACTGGGGGGCAAGGACAGCCTGATCATCCTGGAAGACGCCGATATGGAGCGCGCCACGCAGGCGGCGAATTTCGGCAGCTTCATGCATCAGGGCCAGATCTGCATGTCGGTGGAAAAGGTGCTGGTGCAGGAAAGCATCTATCCGGAATTCCTGGAGAAATTCGCCGACCGCGCGGGGCGGCTGAAGGTGGGTGACACGGCGGACAAGTCGAACGTCATCGGTCCGCTCATCAACGACCGGCAGGTTGCGCGGGTGCGCGCGCAACTGGAGGACGCCTTGGCCAAGGGTGCCAAGGTGGCGGTCGGTGGCAAGATCACCGGGCGGTTTGTCGAGCCCACGATCCTGACCGGCGTGACGCCCGACATGCTGGTGTACCGTGACGAAACCTTTGGCCCGCTGGTGCCGGTGATCCCGTTCCGCACCGATGACGAGGCGATTGCGATCAACAACGACACCGAATACGGCCTGTCCGCCGGGATCATCACCCGCGACGAAGCCCGCGCGCTGGCCATGGCGCGGCGGCTGGAGACGGGGATGTGCCACGTCAACTGCAGTTCCGTCAACGACGAGCCGCATGTGCCCTTTGGCGGGTCCAAGGCCAGTGGTCTGGGCCGTCACGGGGGGCGCTGGTCGATCGAAACCTTCACCGAAACCCGCTGGATCACGCTGGATCGCGGCGGGCGACCTTATCCGCCGGTGTTCTGATGGCCGCGCTGCCGCCCCTTCTGGCAGGCCGCAAGGTTGCGGTCCTGGGCTCGGCCCGGGGCCTTGGCCGCGCCGTGGCGGCGGCTTGCGAAGAGGCAGGGGCCGAGGTGATGGGGATCGACAGCGAGGCGGCGTTTGACCACGTCAGCGCCTTCTATCGGTTCGAGGCCGGCGACCCCCTCGCCATGGACGCCGTCGCCGCCGCCTTGCCTGAGGGGCTGGACGGGCTGGCGCTGCTGACCTCAGGCGGGCTTGGCGCGGCTTTGGCCGCGCCCAAACGGCTGGCCACGCTGGTGGCCCCCCGCATGGCGCAAGGCGGCGCCATCGTCGCGCAGGCCGCGCCCGTGACCGGCGACTGGCAGGCCTCGCTCGCCCTGACCCGCGCCGCCGCCGCGCTGCGGCCCGGCGATGAACCCGCTTTCGCCGCGCAGTGGTCGCTGGCGCAGGAACCCGCGCTGGAAGCCCGCGCCATCGGCTGGGGAATGCTCGCCTTCGTGCTGGCCCACCACGCCCGCTGGCCCGGCATCCGCCTGAACGCCCTGACCACCGACCCGATGATTGACCCGAACCCGGCCGCCATGGCCGCTGTCTTTCTGCTCAGCCCGTTGTCTGCGGGCCTGAGCGGCGCCAACCTCGCCGCCGACGGCGGGCGATCTGCACGCATTCAAACCAGCCTCGACGGACTCTGAGGCGAGGGAAAGGAAACACCGATGAGCACCCTCTTCTGGATCATCGCCCTGATCGTCGTGCTGGCGGCGCTGGTCGCGCTGGCGGCGGCCTTCTATCAGCGCGCCTCAAACGCCATCAGCCTGGTGCGCACCGGCATCGGCGGGCGGCGCGTGGTGATCGACGGCGGCCTGATCGCGCTGCCCTGGTTCCACGAGGTCGCGCGCGTCAACATGCAGGCCGTCAGGTTGGAAGTGCAGCGGCGCGGCGAACAGGCGCTGATCACGCGGGATCGTCTGCGGGTGGATGTGGGCGCGGAATTTGCCCTGTCGGTGCCCCCGGCCGAGGCCAGCATCGCCCGCGCCGCACAGGCGCTGGGCCGGCGCAGCTTTCAGATCGAGGAAATCCGCTCGCTGGTGGAAGGGCTGTTCGTCGATGCCCTGCGCGCGGTCGCGGCGCGCCTCACGATGGATGAATTGCACGAGGGGCGCGGCGATTTCGCCGCTGCCGTGCGCGAGGCTTTGGCCGAGCCCGTGTCGCGGTTCGGGCTGCAGATCGATTCGGTGTCGCTGACCGCGCTGGATCAGACGCCGTTCTCGGCGATGGACGAAAACAACGCCTTCAACGCGGTGGGTCTGCGCAAACTGGCCGAGGTGATCGCCCAGTCGAAAAAGGACCGCGCCGAGATCGACAGCGAAACGCAGGTGTCGGTGCGCCGCGCCGCGATGGAGGCCGCGCGTCAGCGGCTTGAGATCGACCTCGACCAGCGTCGCGCCGAGATCCAGCAAAGCCAGCAGATCGAGGCCCTGATGGCCGGCCAGATGGCCGATGTCGCCCGCGCCAAGGCCGAGGCCGAGCGCGCCGCCGCCGAAGCCCGCATCCGCATGGAGCAGCAAATCCAGACCGCCGACATGGCGCGCGAGCAGGCGATCCGCGAAGCGGAAATCGCCCGCGCCCGGGCGCTGGAACTGGCCGAGACGGACCGCGCCGTGCAAGTGCTGGCAAAGAGCATGGAGGAAAGCCACGCTCAGGCCGAGGCCGATCTGGCCCGAGCCGAGGCCGTGCGCGCGCACGAATCGATCGAAACCGCCCGCGCCGGGGCGGCAGCCGAAAGGAACCGCGATCTGGGCGTCATTGCCGCCGAGGCCGAGGCCTCGGCCACCGCCGCCCGCGCCCGCATCGACGCCGAATCTGCGCGTCTTGTCGCCAGCGAAGCCGTGCAGACCGCGCGGCTGGATGCCGAGGCCTCGCTGCTGCGCCACCGCGCCGACAGCGATGCCCTGACCGCCCGCATCGCCGCCGAAAACACCCGGTCCGAGGCCAATCTGGCGCATGAGGCCGAACTGGCGCGGCTGGCCGCCATGCCAAAGATCATGGGCGAGATGATGAAGCCGGTCGAAAAAATCAAGGAAATCAATATCAATCAGGTCGGCACTGTCGAAGGCTCGCGCGGGGCCATCCTGCAGGCGCTGGAATCGGTGCTGGATCAGGCGGTGACGGCGCCCAACCTGCACCGCGTGCTGGATCGGCTGACCGATGACATCCGCGACGGCGATCTGGACCGCAAGCGCCGCAAGGACCGCCGCGACGACTGACCGCCCCCCTCCCTTTCTTTGCTCTTCAAATATCCTCAGGGGGGTGAGGCCGCAGGCCGAGGGGGGCAGAATGCCCCCCTTTTTTTCACGCGATATGCACCGTCTTGACCTCGAGGTAATTGTCCAACCCCTCGGGCCCGCCCTCGCGGCCCATGCCGCTCTGGCCATAGCCGCCAAAGGGGTGCTTTGGGTCCACGATCAGCCCGTTGATGGTCAATCCCCCGGTCCGCATACGTTGCGCAAAGCGGAACGCGCGTTCCACGTCGCGCGAATAAACCGCGCCATTCAGGCCGTACGGCGTGGCATTGGCCTTGCGCGCGGCGTCCTCCTCATCGTCATAGCCGATGACCGAGACGACCGGGCCAAAGATCTCCTCCTGCGCGATCTTCATGTCCGGGGTTACGTCGGTGAACACCGTCGGTTCGACATAGAACCCGCGGTCAAGGCCCCTCGGCCGCCCACCGCCACAGGCCAGCACAGCGCCCCCGGCGCGTCCGGCGGCGATATACCCTTCGACCCTTTCGCGTTGGCGGGCCATGGCCAGCGGGCCCATCTGGGTCGCCGGATCGCCCGGATCACCCACCTTCAGCGCCTGCACGGCGGGCAGGAAGCTGTCCAGAAACTCGCGCTTGCGGGCATTCGGCACGATCAGCCGTGTCAGCGAAAAGCACACCTGCCCGGTGATCGGCATGGAATAGGCCATGAGCGACGGCAGTGCCTGCTGGAAATCGGCGTCGGGCAGCAGCACGGCGGCCGATTTGCCGCCCAGTTCCAGCGACACCCGCGCCAGCCGGTCGGCGCAAACCCGCATGATGTGCTTGCCCACCGCAGTCGAGCCGGTAAAGGCAACCTTGTCGATGCCGGGATGACGGATCAGGTGCTCGCCACCTTCGCGGCCCGAGGGCACCAGATTGAACACCCCACGCGGCAGGCCCGCCGCCTCGATGCACTCGGCGAGGATATAGGCCTCCAGCGGGGTCTCGGGCGAGGGTTTGGCGACGATGGTGCACCCTGCCGCCAGCCCTGCCGCAACCTTGTAGTTCAGCAGCACCATCGGCGCGTTCCAGGGCGAAATGGCGGCGCAGACGCCAACGGGTTCGCGCAGCACCCGCACCGCGCCGCCGTCGTCGCGTTGACGGTCGCTGCGAAAGGGCCTGGTTTCAATGAGTTCGGCGTAATAGCGAAACAGCGTGACGTTCTGGCCCACCAGCTTTTTCGCCAAGGTGATCGGAGCCCCAACCTGCGTGGTCCAGGCCCAGGCGATTTCGGGCAGACGGGCCTCGATCAGCGCGGCGATCCGGCGCAAGTAGGACGCGCGCTCGGCCGGCTCCATGCGCGGCCAGGGGCCGTGGTCAAAGGCAGCGCGGGCGGCGGCAACAGCGCGGTCGATGTCATCCGGCCCGGCCTCGGGATAGCGCAGCAGGAGCTGCTCGGTCGTGGGCGAGACGACATCCAGCAGTCGCCCGGACCGCGGCTGCACCCAGTCCCCATTGATGAAGAACGTCTCAGGCGTCCGGATCGGCACCGCGTCGCGCAAGGGGATGGTCATGCTTGGTCCTCGGGTTTCCAGCCTTATAAGGTGCGCTGGAGAGTGTGAAAATCAAGCGTTTTCCGGCTTCGACACTGCGCGCACGCAGCCCGCCGATGGGGTTTGCCCGGACGTCCCGTCCACAGACAAAGGGGGCGCTCTTGCAAGGGGTATGGCCGATTGGGTCCACACCGCCCACGCCGGGACTCGCCCGCCAGCCTTGGGCCGATTTCCAGGCGCCTGGCACGCCTGGCCGCAGCACAAAACCCGCAACCGCCAAAGGCAACGGCGGCTAAAGGCCTGATTAGTTACCATTTATGCTGAAAAAATGGTGCCCGGGGGCGGAATTGAACCACCGACACGAGGATTTTCAATTGGCGTCTAGTTGAGTTTGCGCGTTGATATCGTTCACACTTTTCCCGCTGCGCTAGCATTGTACTAGGTTCTGGTCGTCGACACGCGGACCTGAAGCAGGGTCCGAAACCTTGATTAAATCAAGTTTGGCTGGTCAGTGCCAGTGTGACGGAACCGGTGTCGAAGTTGTCTCTCGTGCACGATGCAAGGTCGGTCGTGACCTGTCCCAAGCGGACGGTCGCATCCCCCAGAGCGCTGCGAAGCAGCTTCACCGAACTGGCCGTTCGTTCTTGTTGCAGCGATCCTTGGCGGTCAACGTCGCTGATGCGGACCTTCTAGTCATTCTTCGCAGACGCACGAGCCGGGCAAGGGCACGGAAATTCGCAGAGGGCCTTCGCCATCGCATCGGATTAGCGCTAAAAGAGAAACAGCGCATAGCCGAGAGCCCTCTCGATTTGCGGCGGAATCTGCTTCAACCGAAGGTGACTAGGTGTTGCTGGTCTGGGCCTTGCCCTTTCTGGCGACTTGGCTTCCCGACGTCCTGTTCTGAGGCAGGGTCGAGGGGCGCCGTGCACCATGCGGCTTGCCCTGACTTTGGCTGCGCAAGACGCCTGCGCCAGAATATCCGCCAGAATTCCGGCTGACGGCACGCAGTCCGTTTGGCGTTGCAGCACAGGGCCCGGCCTCGCATCCTGAATCCGCATGGCGCCGATTCGGGTCATGTTTCTCATGTTGGAACCGCGAGGCGCTTGCCATGACCGTCACCCCTGTTTCGCGCGGATCGTCGCAAGGGCCGCTGTCTCCGACAGGGTGCCCGGTGTCGCATCGGGCGGCCGGGTTTGATGCGTTCGGGGATGAGTTTCGTCTGGACCCGGCCGAGGCCCTGCGCTGGTCGCGCGCCGAGGAGCCGGTGTTCTATAGCCCAAAGCTGGGATACTGGATCGTCAGCCGCCACGCCGATGTGCGCGCGGTGTTTCGGGACAACCTGTTGTTTTCACCCGCCATTGCGCTGGAGAAGATCACCCCCTCGCCGCCCGAAGCCGCCGCAGTGCTGGAGCGCTATGGCTATGCGATGAACCGCACGCTGGTGAACGAGGACGAACCTGCGCATATGGAGCGCCGCCGTCTGCTGATGGATGATTTCCTGCCAGAACGACTGGCCCATCACGCGCCGATGGTGCGCAAGCTGACCAACCAGTACATCGACCGTTTCATCGCTCGGGGTCGCGCCGATCTGGTGGCCGAGATGGTCTGGGAGATTCCGCAGATCGTCGCGCTGGCGTTTCTGGGGGTTGATGAGGCCGATATCGCCAACCTCAAGTCGTTTTCCGTGGCGCATACGGTCAACACCTGGGGCAAACCCGCGCCTGAGGAACAACTGGCCGTGGCCGAGGCCGTGGGGCAGTTCTGGCAAGCATCCGGGCGCATTCTGGACAAGATGAAAGCCGATCCCAGCGGGCCGGGCTGGATGAAGTCCAGCATCCGGCAGCATCTGAAACACCCTGACATCGTTACGGAATCTTATCTGCATTCGATGATGATGGCGATTCTTGTGGCGGCGCATGAAACGACGGCGAATGCCTCGGCGAATGCGTTCCGGCTCTTGTTGTCGCAACCCGCCGTCTGGGACGAGATCGTCGAAAACCCGGCCTTGATCCCCAACGCGGTCGAAGAATGTCTGCGCCACTCGGGCCCCATCGCGGCGTGGCGGCGGGTGGTCACGGCTGACACGCTGCTGGGCGGGGTCGCCCTGCCGAAGGGCGCGAAACTGCTGATCGCCACGGCCTCGGCCAACCATGACGAACGGGTGTTCGAAAACCCCGATACGTTCGATGTGTACCGCGACAATACGACCGAGCATCTGAATTTCGGCTACGGCAGTCATCAATGCATGGGCAAGAACATCGGCCGGATGGAAATGCGCATCTTTCTGGATGAACTGACGCGCCGTTTGCCGCATGTGCGGTTGGTGCCGGGGCAGGTGTTCGACTATCCGGCGAATGTCTCGTTCCGGGGGCCAAAGGCCGTCTGGGTGGAATGGGACCCCGCGCTGAACCCGGAAAACCATGCCGCGCAAACCCTGCGCGCCCCGGTCGATTTCCCCATCGGCCCGCCGGAGAAATCCGCAATCACCCGCCATCTGCGCGTCAGCAAGGCCGTGATCGAGGGCGACACGCTGCACCTGAGCCTGCGCGATCCGCAGGCGCGAACCCTGCCAGACTGGAGCGCCGGCGCCCATATCGACCTAATCTTGGACGGGTATTCGCGGAAGTATTCGCTGTGTGGGGCGGCGTCGGAGCGCGGCGCGCTGGACATCGCGATCTTGCGCGATGACGCCGGGCAAGGCGGGTCGCTGCATTTCCACCAGACGCTGACCTCGGGCAGCGATGTCGCCGTGGCCGGCCCGCGCAACTTGTTCCGGCTGGATGAGGGCGCGGCGGACTACCTGCTGATTGCAGGCGGCATTGGCATCACGCCGATTCTGGCGATGGCCGACCGGCTGCGCGCCTTGGGCAAGCCCTATGCCCTGCATTTCGCCGGGCGCAGGCGCGCGACGATGCCCCTGCTGGCGCGGGTGCAGCGCGATCACGGCGCCGCTTTGGCGGTTTACGCAGGCGACGAGGGTCAGCGCATGGACCTGCGCGGCTTGACGCAGGGCGCCAGTGCGGCGCGGCAGGTCTATGCCTGTGGGCCCGAGCGGATGTTGAGCGCGCTCGAGGATTTGTCCGCCGACTGGCCCGAGGGCACGCTGCACATCGAACATTTCGCTCCGCGCGACACGCTGCTGGACCCCCGGCACGAACGCGGGTTTCAGGCCGTGTTGCAGGATTCCGGCCTGATCGTTGACGTGGCGCCGGATCAGACGCTGTTTCAGGCCCTGACGATGGCCGGGATTGACCTGACCTGCGACTGCAAGGAGGGGCTGTGCGGCTCGTGCGAGGCGGCAGTCATCGACGGCGAGATCGACCACCGCGACAGGGTCCTGTCGCGCGCCGAGCGGGCCGAGGGCAAACGGATGATGACCTGCTGCTCGCGCGCCAAGGGCCCACGCATCACGCTGGCGCTGTAAGCGCGGGCGTCGCGGGGTGGCGTTTGCGCGGGAATTGGCCTTGCCACAGTTGGCGCGAGGTCGCCGCGGCGGGGGGTCGTCTGCTGGTCAAGGGGGACTCCCGACGAGGGGACATGGCGGTTGTGGCGGGGGATCTGGTGACGGTTTTTTTCTGGACACAAGTGTATAATTGCGTGACACTCCCGTCAGATCAGCCCGGAGTCGCCGATGTCGGACGCCGCTCAACACGCAGATTTTGATACGGCCAGCGCGCATGCCCTTTACAAGGCCCGTCTGGCGCATGTGCGCGCCGAAATGGCACGGCAGGGGGTCGCCGCGCTGCTGGAGGTTGACCCGACGCAGATCTTCTACATCACCGGGGCGCGCAACATGACGCTGGTCACGGTGCGCATGCCCTCGCGCTATCTGCTGGTCTTTGCCGAGGGTCCGGTGATCCTGTTCGAATACCGCGGCTGCGAGCATCTGGCGCGCGCCCTGCCGACGATCAGCGACATCCGCACCGCCGAGGGGTTGGATTTTGTCAGTTCCGGCGGCCGAATCGCCGAGTCCTCGCTGCGCTTTGCCGCCGCGATCCGCGCTGCGATTGATGACCACGACCCGGCCATCGACCGGATTGCGGTGGGGCGGTTCCCGTTTCAGGCGACCGACGCCCTGCGCGCGCAGGGGCTGCATCTGACGGATTCGGGTGAGGTGCTCAGCCGGGCGCGGATGATAAAGCTGCCGCAAGAACTGCCCTATATGCACGAGGCGGTGCGACGGGTGGCGGAAGGGGTCGCCCGGCTGGAGGACCGCCAGCGCCCTGACCTGTCCGAGACCGAGATCTGGGCCGAGTTTCATTACGACCTGATGGCCAAGGAGGGCCAATACGTCGTCACACGGCTGTTGCAGGGCGGGCCGAACACCTTCCCCTATTTCCAGGAGGCCGGGCCGCGCAAACTGCAACCGGGCGAGTTGCTGGCGCTCGACACCGACGCCATCGGGTTCGAGGGCTATGCCTGCGATTTCTCGCGCACCTTCCTGTGCGGCGAGGGCAAGGCGAGTGATGCGCAAAAGCTGCTTTATGGCCGCGCGCGCGAGCAACTGGAAACCAACGCCGCGCTGCTGGCGCCGGGCCGGTCCTTTCGCGAGATCGCCGAAAAGGCGTGGCGCATCCCCGAGGAGCATCAGGCCAGTCGATACTATGTCATTGGGCATGGTCTGGGCATGGCGGGCGAGTTTCCCAACATTCCGCACCATACGCCGGGGATGCCCTATCCGATCGATCAGGTGCTGCAGCCGAACATGGTGATCTGTCTGGAAAGTTACATCGGCTGGGAGCGCAGTCAGGAGGGCGTCAAGCTGGAAGACCAGTTCCTGATTACCGAAACCGGGGTTGAGCGCATGTCCACCTATCGGTTCGATGATCGGCTGCAAACCCGCATGGTTTGACGTTCGAAAAGTTGTAGACAAAAGTGTCCATTTCTGTAAGCTTCAATAAAACAAGGCGCTGAGGGCGCCTGTTGCAACGGGGGAGAGACGCGATGAACGGCTTTGGACGTGGAATGAATCGTCGGAACCTGCTCAAAGTCGCAGGCGCGGCGGGGTTGGTGACGGCGGCGGGGCTGCCCCTTCGCGCCCGCGCTGCCACGCGCGGCGGGCATCTGGTGATTGCGGCGCCGGGGGCATCGTCGGGCAATACGCTGGACCCGCGTGGCTATAATTCGCCCTATATGGCGATCCTCGGCGGCACCATTCATGCGACCCTTGTCGAGGTCGTGGGGCCGATGGCCGAACTGCGCCCCGGTCTGGCGACCGGCTGGGAGCCTTCGGAGTCAGGGGCTGTCTGGACCTTTGATCTGGTGCAGGGTGCGACCTTCCACGATGGCTCGCCGGTGCGGGCGGCGGATGTGATTGCGTCGCTGCAATTGCATGTCGCCGAAGGCTCGCGGTCGAACTCGCGCCCGATCGTCGGTGCGATTGCCGAGATGACCGCCGAGGGTGACCACCGGGTGATCTTTCGCCTGCGCAACCCGAACTATTTCTTTCCGGCGATGCTGTCGAACTACAATCTGGGGATCATGCCCGAAGGCGCCGATCCGGCGGCGGGCATCGGCGCGGGGCCGTATCGCGTCACCCGCTTTGAACCCGGCCAGACGCTGGAGGCCGCGCGCCATGAGGGCTATTTCAAGTCCGACCGCGCCTGGGTCGATACGGTCGAACTGCTGGGGGTGAACGATCCGGCGGCGCGGGTCAGTGCGGTGCAATCGGGGCAGGCGCAGGTCGCCACGCTGATCGACGCGCGCACCGCGACGTTGTTGCAGGCGCTGCCGACGCTGACCATCCACAACCTGCCGGGCGGCGGGTATTACGGCTTCAACATGATGCTGGACAAGCCGCCGTTTGACAACCTGAAGCTGCGTCAGGCGTTGAAGGCGGCGATCAACCGCGAGGACATCCGCACCCGCGTGCTGAACGGCTTTGCCCAGGCCGGCAACGATCATCCGGTGCCGCCCTCGTCGCCCTATTACGACGCCGAGGGGCCGCAATGGGCCTATGACCCCGACCGCGCCGGGGCGCTGCTGCGCGAATCCGGGCATGACGGGGTCTTGACCCTGCAGACCTCGGAAGGCGTCAGCAGCGGCATCGACATGGCAACCCTGTTCGCCGAGCAGGCCGCCGCCGCCGGGTTCCAGATCACCGTGCAGCGCGAGCCCGCCGACGGCTATTGGGGCAACGTCTGGGCCAAGACGCCCTTCCACGGCACGCAATGGGCCGCCCGGCCGACCGAGGACATGATCCTGTCGCTGGCCTTTGGCTCGGGCTCGCCGGCCAATGACACGGCCTATGCCAACCCGATGTTCGACAGCGCCATCGCGGCGGCACGGGCCTCGGGCGATATGGCGGTGCGACGCCAGCACTATGCCGATGCGCAGCGTCTGCTGTCGGACGAGGGCGGCGCGATCATCCCGCTGTTTGTCAATGTCGTCGAGGCGGTGTCGACCGAGCTGGAGGGTTACATCGGCGGCACCTCGCCCACGTTCAAGGTCGCCGAGATGGTCTGGTTCGCCTGACCCATCCCCGATGTCGCGGTTCTCGCGCTATCTGATGGCCCGCATTGCGGCAAGCGTGCTGGCCATCGTCGCGGTGTCGATGATCGTTTTCATCGGCACCGCGTTGCTGCCCGGCGATGCGGCGCAGGCCATTCTGGGGCAAGAGGCAACGCCGCAAGCCCTGGAAGAGCTGCGCAACCAACTGGGTCTGCACCTGCCGTTGTGGCAGCGATACCTGGTCTGGGTCATGGCCGCGTTGCAGGGCGATTTCGGGGTGTCGTTTTCCTCGGGGCGGCCGGTGATCGACCTGATCCTGCCGCGGTTGGCCAATTCGCTGATCCTTGCCGGGGCCGGTGCGGCGGTGACGGTTCCGCTGGCGGTCGGTCTGGGCATCCTGTCGGCGCTGTATCGCGACCGCTGGCCGGACCGGGCGATCGGCACCATCTCGATGCTGCTGCTGTCGCTGCCGACGTTTCTGACCGGCTATCTGCTCATCAAGATCTTTGCCGTCGAACTGGGCTGGTTTCCCGCGCTGTCGATGGTTCGGCGCAGCACTGACCTGATGGGGTGGGTTCGTGCCCTGACCTTGCCGGTGATCGCGCTGACCTTTGTCGCCTCGGCCCATACGATGCGGCTGACGCGCACGGCGATCGTGGCAATCCTGTCGTCCGATTATGTGATGATGGCGGAAATCAAGGGCCTGAGCCCGGCGCGGGTGATCCTGCGCCACGCTTTGCCCAATGCCCTGTCGCCGGTGATTTCCATTGCCATGCTGACCTTTGCTTACATGATTGTCGGCGTCGTGGTGATCGAGGTGGTGTTCAGCTATGCCGGTCTGGGCAAGCTGATCATCGATGCGGTCGGCTATCGCGATCTGCCGATGGTGGCGGCCTGCGGGGTGGTGTTTTCGGTGGTGTTTGTCTCGCTCAATCTGGCGGCGGATGTGTTGGCGATGCTGGCCAACCCAAGACTGAGGCTGGCCGCATGACCCGCGCAACACTGTCCGCGGTGCTGCTGGCCGTGCTGGTGCTGGTGGCGCTGACGGCGCCCTGGATCGCGCCACATCCGCCGTCGTCGGTGGTCACCGGGGCCTTTGCCGACCCTTCGGCGCAGGCGTGGTTGGGCGGCGATTCCATTGGTCGTGATCTTTTCAGCCGCACGCTGTTCGGGCTGCGCCATACTTTGGGAATCGCGCTGGCCGTGACGGTCGGCGCGGCGCTGCTGGGGATCACGCTGGCGTTGGTGGCGGCGATCCGGCGCGGCTGGCTGGATCTGCTTTTGGGTCGGCTGGTCGACACGCTGATGGCGGTGCCGCAGATCATCTTTGCGCTGATGGTGCTGGCCGTGCTGGGGGTGTCGCTGCCGACGCTGATCGGCACGATGATCGTGCTGGAAACGACCCTGTTCTTTCGCGTTCTGCGACCTGCCGCCGGGGATGTTGCGGCGATGGATTACCTTGAAGTGGCGCGGCTGCGTGGCGAGGGGCTGGCCTGGACCCTGCGCCGCGAGGTGCTGCCGGTGCTGATGCCGACGGTTCTGGCCGAAATCGGCATCCGCTTTGCCTTTGCCGCGCTGTTCATTTCGTCGCTCAGCTTTCTGGGGGCGGGCATCCAGCCGCCGGACGCCGATCTGGGGGGCCTCGTGCGCGAGAATGCGCTGGCGATCACCGTGGGCAAACTGGCGCCGCTGGTGCCCGCCTTTGTCATTGCGCTGATTGCCATAGCGGTGAACGGCGTGGTCGACGGTTTTGTGCGCCGCCATGCCATCCGGCCCGAGTTGTTGCCATGAGCGAGGTTCTGCACGTCGAGGGTTTGCGCATCGAGGCGCGCGGCGCGCCGATCCTCGACGGGATCGAGCTGAGCCTGCAAAAGGGCAAGGTGCTGGGGCTGATTGGCGAATCCGGCGCGGGCAAGTCGACGCTGGGACTGGCGGCAATCGGCTATCTGAAGGCCGGTTGTGCGGTGACGGCGGGAAGGGTGCGGCTGCTGGGGCAGGATCTGGGGCAGCAGTCGCCCGAGGCCCTGCGGGCGCTGCGTCGGCAACGCATCTCGTATGTCGCGCAGAGTGCGGCGGCGGCGTTCAACCCGTTTTGGCGGCTGGAGCGGCAGGTGACCGAGCTCGCCGTGACCCCGGACCGGCGCGCCTTGGCCCGTGATCTCTTTGCGAGGCTGCATCTGCCCGAGCCTGAGGTGTTTGGCCGGCGGTATCCGCATCAGGTCTCGGGCGGGCAATTGCAGCGGGCGATGATCGCCATGGCGCTGGCCAACCGGCCCGAGTTGGTGGTGTTCGACGAGCCGACAACCGCACTTGATGTCACGACACAGGTCGAGGTGCTGGCGCAGATCCGTCAGGTGGTGGCCGAGCAGGGCTGCGCCGCGCTCTATATCACGCATGACCTCGCGGTGGTGGCGCAGATGGCGGACGACATTCTGGTGCTGCGGCACGGGCGGATGGTCGAGCAGGGCGCCGTGCGCCAGGTCGTCGAGGCGCCGCGCACCGACTATGCCCGCGCGCTGGTGGCGCATCGCAGCGGCTCGGCCCCGCCCGAGGCGGCGGAGTCTGCGCCGCTGCTGGCCGCCGAGGGGCTGGAGCTGGGCTATGGCCGCAAGGTGATCGTGCAGGAGGTGTCGCTGGCGGTGCCACGCGGGCAGGTGTTGGCCATCGTCGGGGAATCGGGCAGCGGCAAGACGACTGTGGCGCGCGCGCTGGCCGGGCTGATTGCGCCCCGCGCCGGGTCGGTTCGGCTGGAGGGGCGCGCGCTGGCACCGCTGGTGGAAGGGCGCAGCGCTGAAGATCGCCGTCGCCTGCAGTTCATCCATCAACTGCCCGATGTGGCGCTGAACCCGCGCCATTCCCTGCACGAGATCATCGGGCGACCGCTGACCCTGTTCCACGGCCTGAGCGGCGCCGCGTTGCAGACCCGTCTGGCGGCGCTGATGGCGGATGTCGAATTGCCCGTCGCGCTGCTGGACCGGGTTCCCGGTGCGCTGTCGGGTGGGCAAAAGCAGCGGGTCTGCATCGCCCGCGCGCTGGCCGCCGAACCCGACCTGCTGATCTGCGACGAGATCACCTCGGCCTTGGACCCGCTGGTCGAGGACGGCATTCTGGCCCTGTTGCAACGGCTGATGCAGACGCGCAGTCTGGGCATCGTGTTCATCACGCACAATCTGGGCCTGACGCGGCGCTTTGCCCACCGGGTTGCGGTGATGGAGCGGGGCCGCATCGTCGAGGAGGGGGCCACCGGCTCGGTGTTCGACGCCCCGGCGCAACCTTATACGCGGCGGCTGCTGGCGGCGGCGCCGCAAATGCGGGCCGGATGGCTGACCGAGGCGATTGGCAGTTTGCGCCCCTTGTGAGGGGCAAAGCGGGAATAATTTTGTGGACACATATGAACATTACCCCTAGCCTGATGTTTGTAAACACCTGATCCGAACGGGATGCGCCGCAGATGCTGGAAACCCTGACCCCGGTTGCCGACGATCCGATCCTCGCCCTCGCCGCCGAGGCGCGCGCCGATGTGCGGCCCGGCAAGGTTGATCTGGGGGTGGGCGTCTGGCGGGATGCTCAGGGCCGCACGCCGGTCATGGCGGCGATTCGCACCGCCGAGGCGCAGTTGCTGGCGACGCAGGACAGCAAATCCTATCTCGGCATGGCGGGTGACGCGGGATTTGTGCAGGCGCTGGCCGAGTTGGTGCTGGTCAAGACCGTGGATGCCGCCCGCTTGCGCGGCCTGCAGACACCGGGCGGTGCCGGTGCCCTGCGGCTGCTGTGCGAGTTGACGCGGGTCGCCAACGCCGGCGCGACGGTCTGGGTGCCCGATCCGACATGGCCCGTGCATGGGCCGATCGCGCTGGCCTCGGGGCTGGCGGTGGCGCGCTATCCGGTGCCCGATCTGGCCACCGGGGCGGCCGCGATGCTGTCCGCCCTGCAGGTCGCGCGGCGCGGCGATGTGGTGATCGTGCACGCCAGTTGCCAGAATCCGACCGGCATCGACCCCTCACCGGCCGAGTGGACCGCCTTTGCCGATCTGGCCGAGGCGCGCGGTCTGATCCCGCTGGTCGATCTGGCCTATGCCGGGTTCGGCGACGGGATTACCGGCGATACCGCAGCCTTGCGCATGCTGGCCGCCCGGCTGCCCGAGGTTCTGCTGGCGGTGAGTTGTTCAAAGAGTTTCGGCCTCTACCGCGAGCGCGTCGGCGCGGCCTATGTCCTTGCCCGCTCGGCCTCGCAGGCGGTGTCGGCGGCGGGGGTCATGGCCGGGATCGTGCGCTGCCTGTGGTCGATGCCGCCCGATCACGGCGCGGCCTGTGTCCGGCTGGTGCTGCAAGACCCCGTGCTGCGCCGCGAGTGGGAGACCGAGCTGGAGGCCATGCGTCGCCGCCTGCGCGCGCTGCGTGCCGCCTTTTCGCACGCGCTGTCGCGCGAAACCGGGCGCGACTGGTCGGCCCTGACGCATCAGCGCGGCATGTTCAGCCGACTGCCGCTGAGTGTCGATGCGGTCAATGCCCTGCGACACAACCATGCGATCTATCTGATAACCGACGGGCGAATGAACTTTGCCGGCCTGCCCGAAGACCGTATCGACTCCATCGCCGCAGCCATCGGCCGCGCCCTGACCTGAGGACATTCCATGACGATCATCGACGTCCACACGCATATGTATTCGAACGAGTGGGTGCGCCTGCTCAAGGATCGCGCCGCCCCGCTTTATACGATGCGCAACGAGGCGCATGGGCCGACCATCTTTGACGGCGACGCGGTGGTCGCCATCGCCCGACCCGAGCATCTGGACTATGAGCTGCGCATCAAGGCGATGGACCGCTATGGCATCGACATGGCGGTCGTTTCGTTGACCTGCCCGAACGTGTATTGGGGCGGGCGCGATGTCAGTCTGCTGGCGGCGCAGTTGGTCAATGACGAGATGGCCGCCGCCCAGACCACCTGGCCGGACCGTATCCGCTGGTTCACCTCGCTGCCGTGGGAATATCCCGATCTGGCGGTGGCAGAGCTGGAGCGCAGCCACAAGACCGGGGCCTCGGGCGTCATGGTGCTGGCCAATATCGCCGGGAAATCGCTGACCGATCCGATGTTCACGCCGATCTGGGACAAGATCGACGCGCTGGCGCTGCCGGTGCTGGTGCATCCGACGACGCCGCCCGGCGCGCGGGCGATGGATCTGGGCAGCTATGACCTGAGCTGGAACACCGGCTTTGCCTTTGACACCACGCTGGCGGTGGGGCGGCTGATTCTGGACGGGTTCCTTGACCGCTATCAGAAGCTGCGCATCATCGCCTCGCATGGCGGCGCGGCACTGCCCTGGCTGATCGGGCGCTTTGACCGCGGCTGGGAGATTGCCACGCTGGACGACCAGAAGGCGCTGGAGAAACCTTCGACCTATCTGTCGCGCATCGCCTATGATTCGATCACCTATTCGCACGAGGCGCTGAAGTATCTGATCGACATCGCCGGGATCGATCAGGTGATGTTCGGCACCGATTTCCCGCATATCGTCGGCGATTTCGACGGCAAGCTGGCTGGGGTCGAGCGTCTGGCCGAGCCGAACCGCGACGCCGTGCGCCATCGCAACGCCCGCCGCATCTTTGGTCTGTGAGCGAGGGAACCGTCATGCTGACCCCGGTTGACCGCGTTGAAATCCAGCTTGTCATCGACAACATCATCGACGGTTTCCTCACCGACAGCCCCGAGGTTCGCCGCCCGCGCTGGAACAGCCGCGCGCCTTGGGGGGCGCGGCCCAACCTGATCGCCGAGCACGGGTTTTGCGCGCTGGTCCGAGTCTGGCGGGGCGACGAGACGGCGACGATCCTGTTCGATGCGGGGGTGACCACCTTTGCCGCCTTGCAGAACATGGAGTTTCTGGGCATTGACCCGGCCGAGATCGAGGTCATTGCGCTCAGCCACGGCCATGTCGATCACACGCAGGGTCTGCCCGCGATTCTGGAGCGGCGCGGCGGGGCGCCGGTCGATCTGCACCTGCATCCGGATGCGCTGCTGGATCGGCGGCTGGTGATGCCTGACGGCACGATCTTTGTGACCCCGCCGCCGGATCGTGCGGTGCTGGAGGGTCTGGGCGCGCGTCTGGTTGAAAGCCGCGGCCCCACCGTGCTGGCCGATGGCATGGTGCTGCTGACCGGCGAAATCCCGCGGGTGACGCCGTTCGAGCGCGGGCTGCCGGTGCACCAGTCGCGCATCAACGGCGAGTGGACGCCCGACCCGCAGGTGCTCGACGATCAGGCGCTGGTGGTCAATGTGCGCGGCAAGGGGCTGGTGGTGGTCACCGGCTGCGGCCATGCCGGGGCGATCAACACCTTGCTGCACGCGCAGACGCTGGCGGGCGAGTCGCGCATCCACGGCTATCTTGGCGGCTTTCACCTGACCGGCGCGCTGTTCGAGCCGATCATCCCCGACACCATCGAGGCGCTGAAGACCTTTGCGCCCAAGCGGCTGATGCCCTGCCATTGCACCGGCTGGAAGGCGACGCACCAGATCGCCGACGCCATGCCCGAGTCCTTTGTCATCGCCTCGGTCGGCTCGTCTCTGGTGATCGAGGCCGAGCTGCCGGGTTGACCGGTCGCGCGGGGCAGGGGGGGGCGTCGGTCATCGCCGGAACCCCGGCAGTTTGACCATCAAAGCCCCGGCGCCGGTTTTTTCTGGCTTGCCCGATGCGGCAAGTCATGCCAACTGGGTTCATGGACCAGCCCAGCCCCAGCCCCGCCCTGCGCGGGAACGTCAAGGTGTTGCGCGACGACTGGCTCGTCGCGGCGATCCGTTTTCTTGTCACGCAAGGCATCGAGAATGTCCGGATCCTGACGCTGGCGCAGGAACTGGGGGTCTCGCGCTCCAGCTTCTATTGGTATTTCCGCGACCGTGAAGATCTGCTGGACGCCCTGCTGGACCATTGGCGCCAGACCAATACGCAGGCGATTCTGGTGCAGGCGGCCAAGCCCGCGTCCAGCGTTGCGCAGGCCGTGACCAATGTCTTTGATTGCTGGCGCAACATCCGGCTGTTCGATCCGCAACTGGATTTTGCGGTGCGCGAATGGGGCCGCCGGTCAGACAGTGCCCGTGCGGCGGTGATGCGCGCCGATGCCGAGCGCATTGCGGCCCTGACGGACATGTTTGCCCGGTTCGACATCCCCGCCAAGCAAGCCATCGTGCGCGCGCGGACCCTCTATTTCAGTCAGATCGGCTATTATGTCCTGCAGGTTTCCGAGCCGCAGTCAGCCCGCGACGACCTGTTGTCGGAATATGTCTTTGTCCACGCGGGCGAGTGGCCGACCGCTGCCGAAATCACCGATTTCCTGACGCGCCAACCCTCCTGAGCAGCCTGCCCGCAGCGCGCTGACCCCCGCGCCGGGAAAAGGCGCAAGTATTAATAGACATATGTGTCCAAGCTGCTAATCTCTCCTTCACCCGCGAGTCGCACCCGCCATTCGCCGTGACAGGGAGGACAGCATGAGCAGACCAATCCGGCCGCGACTGACCCATATGGGCCTCTATGTGCATGACCTGCCGATGATGTTGTCGTTTTACACCTCGGTCCTCGGGCTGATCATCACCGACCGTGGCCACGGCAAGGCCATGCCGGTCGAACTGGTGTTCCTGTCGAACGAATCCGACAAGCATCATCAGGTGGTGCTGGCCTCGGGACGGCCTGCCGACGCGGCGTTTTCCACCATCAACCAGCTGT
>Ga0209573_1001722_pt1 | contig 31640 bp, 31 predicted proteins | sample TNRBio252014_DNA_FD_185870 | JGI IMG/M metagenome (GOLD analysis project Ga0209573, IMG submission 185870) | Wastewater treatment Type I Accumulibacter community from EBPR Bioreactor in Madison, WI, USA - TNR Reactor_6/25/2014_ DNA (SPAdes)... | ecosystem: Engineered > Bioreactor > EBPR >...
TTCATGCGTGAGCATCATCGGATCTACAGCTTGATTTTAATTAAACGATTAAAATTCTTTTACTTTAAAACAAAAGATGAACCTTCTATTCTATAGTTTTTCGAATCACAAAAATATAAAAACTTTCATTAAATTATCATGAATTATTTACTCTATCATGTATAAAATCATTCATAATATAAAAGGAATTAAGCATCAAAAAATTAAGAGATTTCTGCGGCTCATTCAATTTTGATGTTCTCACTCTTAAACCATTTGCTCCGGGTTTTTGGCTCAAAAAACACATCAATTCTTCCTAAAATTATCCCACCCCAACCCGCATGGTTGATCAATACCTCTTTGCCGTTAGCGTTCATCACACTTATTGGTTCATTCAAAAAACTATGCGTATGCCCACCGATCACCAGATCAATGTTTTGAGAGTTTTTGGCAATAACATGGTCAGATACTGTGGAATCATCATATTCAAGGCCAAGATGAGAAAGACAAATCACATAATCGCATTTTTCTTCATTTTTTAGGTAACCGGCGGTTCGATTGGCTGCTAAAACAGGGTCATTATACCTGGTATTTCCTATAAATTTCTCCGGAACGAGCCCTTGCATCTCAACACCAAGACCAAAAATCCCGATCTTGACCGGACCTTTTTTAATAATTGTGTATGGTTTAAGAATCCCCTCAAGTGGAGTACCTTTTATCCCGTAATTGGCATTTACAATCTGAAATTTCGCTTTGCTCAGTTGACTGGCAAGATTGTCCAACCCAAGATCAAACTCATGATTTCCTATGGTTGCCACATCATAACCAAGTTCATTCATAAGTGTAATTTCCAGTTCACCGGAATAGAAATTAAAATAAGGCGTACCCTGAAAATAATCACCTGCATCGAGGAGCAAAACGTGCTCATTTTGTTCTCTGATCCGGCGTACAACTTCCGCTCTCTTAGCTACGCCACCGAGTCCCTGATTGCGACTGCCATCCATCGGAAAAGGTTCAATCCTGGAGTGCGTATCATTTGTATGCAGTATGGTAAGTTTAACATATTTGCTTTGATCTGTTTGCCCGGATGAATAAACTGCAGTAGTCAGGATCAAAACGACTATGGCAAACTGCTGTAAAAAACTTCTTTTTGTCATGATGCTTCTATTTATTTATTACCCTGTTTCTGTATCCTTGAAAAACTTAATGAATGTTCAGCTTTGAATAAGCTCTGGAAAAACAGGATCACTTGCCTGATGATATGATTTTCATAATTATTCTATAATAAATCGTCCATCGAGCTGTCCATGGATTTTTTCTCCGGCTTTACCTTTGTCTTCAAACCATTTGACCAAAACATCCCTGATCAACTTCCCGGTATTGATCCTGGGTTTCCCTACAAAATAAACGCAGTTGTCTCCTCCATCTGCGATATAATCCGGCATCGCAACAGCATATATTTTATCAGCAATAACCGGTTCCCCACCTATCTCGAGACTCATCATTTCCTGACCTTTCCCTGTAATTTTGATCCCGTCACTAACCGGCCAGCCCCCATATTCTATCATTTTTTTTGTAAACTCCATTAAATCACTTCCGGGAACTTCCACTACCATTAAATAATTTTCAAAAGGCATTAATTCAAATACTTTTCCCTTAGTGACCGGACCGGCAGGTATCTGGCCAATCCGGAGTCCTCCATAATTTTGAACTGCAAAATCAACTCTTTTGCCGGTTAAATCAGCTGCCTGGTCACGCAAAATATCTGCGACCAGATTACCTAATGTAGATTCAGGCTTCTGACGATTGAGCTCCGTTTCAATATTGGCCAAAACCGTGCCCATGTCACTTTCCAATTGTTGTTTGTATGGTCTGATCAGAGCATTGATGGCTTCGCTTTCTTCGGTGATCCTGTTATCTATTCTGACGGATGACCCCTCAGATTTTATGGGTTGGTATATAGTGTAACAGGAAGTCAAAAACAGTAATGAAATTACTGTCAACACATGCGAAAATCTGATAAAATTGTGTTTTGTCATATTAATATGAATTAAAAAAATGTCAAAATTCAATTAGTTTTTCCAACTAAATCGGGTCTGAAAGTGGATTTCGAAATGAAGATTGTAGCTATATCCTTCTTGCGTAAATCAACATAAAAAATCTTACTCAACAATCGAGCTTATGCTGATTTCTCTGAATTTAACCTCTATCAAAAAAACGACTGTGCTTCTTTGATAGCTGCTTTTTTTGCAGTATCGATGGGATTACTTTGACTGATGTGTTTCAATAAATTATTGCTGTATGAATATGCATCCTGAGATTCTGATTCATTTGCGGCTAGGGCAATGAGTTCTATTAATTGATCCTTGCTCGTTTTAATGATTTGCCAAAGTGTCACAGACACATAAAGTTGTTGAGCAATATTATGTTCAAACTCCTGATTTACAGCTAGGATCAACACATTTTTAAGGTCTGACACATTCATTTCCTTTGTTTTAAGTCTGAGCAACATTTGATCCAAAGAAAGTCTTTCACACATCAGGATGATCCTTTCATAAGCCTGTAGACGCAAGGGAAATGTCTGACTCTCTTTTTTTTGCAGCTCACCCTGAATTTCAAGATGTTTTAAACTGATCTGACCTTTTATATACGTTCTCATCAGGTAGAAAACGGTAAGGAAAACAACCAATGCCGGAATTGTAATTTTCAATAAATCCAAAACGAAATCCATAAACTTTTTTTTATTCTACAAATATATAATTACTTCCCTTTAAAGTGTGATTTCCGGAGAAGAATCCCCCACATGAATTGTGTTAAGATAATCAAAGTCCTTTCAATTAGAAAAATCAAAACGAAATTCAGTCATGCCCAGCCGATTCTCTTGAATACAAAACCTGGGCCAAAATGGGGAATTTCATAATTAAAGTATAAAAAAAGTGAATTTTCTGTGCCAATTACTTCTGGTGTTTTGGGGGTGAATAAAACTGAAGACCTAAGGCAACAAACTATGAAAAGATCGAAAACAGTTTCGAATATTGAGGGTTTAATAGTAATGATCAGTTTTTTGTTTAGTGATTCAGAAGAAGTATTTCATCCCTGAACTGATACCCATAACCAGATATTTTTGGCTCAATGGATAGTCGCTGTTTGAAAAAGAATTGAAGTAGTACCTCAAATTAGGTTCGATATAAAACTGGGTGCTCCCATAAAAACCTGTCATATACCTTACTCCGGCGTAGAATGACAATCCAACACGGGTTTTAAAAGGGGAAAAATAACCGTTTCCATCAGCACCATAATATGTAGGTTCAATTTTTTCATCAAAAATTCGCCCTGAGCTATAGTTCATGACATTAAAAATCAGTCCTGCATTAAATTCAAGTCCAAAATTTGAACCGGCATAGCGGTAACCCAAAATCAAGGGTACATCGACCATGCTAAAACGGTTATTGGTTGTAAGTTTTTCTTCACCCATTACTTCAATGGTTGTGGTATCTCTATGTATGATATAACTACCATCTTCCTTGAACATTGTATCGATGGTAATTTGAGTTTGAATTTTTATCATACTTTGTTTGACAAAATAGAATTTCTCATTGAGTTGGGCGTATTGTATACCGGTTTTGGCAAGTAAACCTGTCGGGTGCATATAGCCGGCCAAAAGGTTTAAATTATAAGAAACAGTACCGAATTCAGTTCCGGCTCTTTCTGTCAGATATTGTTGATTTTCGGAGGCAAAATGTTGAATTCCAAGTTTTTGAAAAGGAAAATCGACTCCTGCATTCAGCTCAGCAAAAAAATAATGATTTGGCTTGGAATAACAATGATTATTGATGTCAGGCCATGTGAGTTTCAAATCTCTGTTTCTATCAATGTTAGCTTTGTAAGGCAATATCTCAGGGGAAGCTGTAATTGAGCGGTCACTCTTCAGATTTTCTGTAACTGAAATTGATTCGTAAAAATCAGAAGCAACATAGTGGATCGTATTGGTTTCCATTGCATTTACATTGCTTCTACCAATTCCTGAACGGTTGAGAGGTAAAGATTCATCGATCAGATCGAGCATACTCTCGGATCCATTTTCAACCTTATTCTGGTAATTCACCTGGTAAGATTTGGGAATAGCCGGTATGGATGCGATGGCATTATTCTCAAGTTCAACCGGTTCCTTTTCTTTTTCGGCAAAAAAGTCTGCATAGAAAAGGTATCCAAGTGTCAGTAATACCAAAGCGATCAAAATGATCCACAAATAAGGCTTTGACTTCCCTTGTTCTTCCACCAACCTGGCTTCTAAACCTTGCCAGGCAGATTGGGGCACCTTAGATTGGTAATGATCGAGTTTGTCCTTAAAAAATTGGTCCATAATTAGTCTGATTCATTCGTTTCTGTTATCATTTTTTGCAGCATTTGCCGCGCCTTCACGAGTTGTGACCTGGAAGTACTCTCAGTAATACTCAAAGTATCTGATATTTCCTTGTGCGAAAAACCATCCATTACATACATATTAAAAACCGTCCGGTATCCGACAGGCAGAAAACTGATCATGGTCAGAATATCTTCTTCCTGTAGTTTGTCTATCGATGTACAATGAAATTCCTTATTTTCGGCAGTAGACAATTCCATCCAATCCCTGACCTTTCTTTCGGTCTGGATTTTTCTGAGTGCAACGTTGACCACCACCTTTTTCAACCATCCTTCAAAGGATCCTTGAAAATTAAACTGTTGAAGGCTTTGAAAAATCCGTATAAAACCATCCTGCAAAGCATCCTCTGCCAATGCATTATCTGGAAAATATCTCCTGCAAACAGTCATCAGAATACCAGAGTATTTATCAAACAATACCTTTTGATAGTTTCTATCATTCTGTAAACAACCTAAAATAATTTCCCTGTCTGACATGTTTTATTAGTCAGGCTTTTTAATACAGATAATCAAATCATTTATTGCGCTGCCTGATGCAATGGATTTTAAAGAATAATTTTTTGAAATATTAAAAAAAAATGTATATATTAAGCCTTGGGATCATCTACCACTACTTCAGCATCATCTATCAATGCATCTCCATCCTTATCCCTATCATCCATACCGGGAAGATCCACAGGTTCAACTTTTTTATCTTTTTGCGGGGCTGGCGGGATGATTTCAACATCTTTTCCGAAATCCCCTTCAGCATATCTTGCAGCCTTATCAAAAAAGCTGTCCGTTCCTTCCAAAGTTGATTTTTTGAGATCTACCGGCTTTTCTGCCCATTCAGATTTTGGCTTAGCTTTTTCTTCAGCAGCGAATTCATCAGCTTTTTTAATTGTTTGTTCCAGTTTTTCACCTGCCTCCTCAAAAAAGTCTTTTGCTTTACCAAGCACCGTTTTTCCTGCTGACATGATCTTTTCACCGACATCTTCAGAAATATCCATAGCTTTTTCTGCCATCTCTTTTCCCGGCCCTTCCATGAATTCCTTCGTTTTGCCATAAAACTTCTCACCGGTATCAAGAATGGCATCGCCAAATTTTTCTGCAGTCTCCGCAGTTTTCTGATAGAGTTCACTCTCCTTTATATCTTCAGCGATGTCTTTCGCTTTTTCTTTCGTTTTATCCCATATTTCCTTTGCACTCTCGGCAGCACCTTCCTTCCTTGGTTCAGGTTTATCCTGATACTCATCCTTCAAGCTTTGCAGAATCCGCTCACTTTCAGCCACCAGATCATCCCTTGTCTCAACAATCGGTTTTTCTTCCGTAACCGGTTCCTGAGCAACCGGTTGCTCTGCTGCATTTTTCACCACAGCTTTGGCTCCAAATAAAATCTTTTTAAAATCATTAAAAATACTCATATCTGTTTAAATTTATTGTATTATAGAAATATTATACTATAACGGATTAATAAAATCCATTTAACAAAACGACTATGCCGGTTGATTTCAACAACACATTAGGCAAAAAAAATAAAAAATAATTGCAAACGCATCAGTCTACGCCCAAAACTAAACAAATTTACTATTTTGTTTGTATCTTTACAATAAAAAAAATGTCTTCCACTCAGGATAAAATATCAGAAATCAATAAGGAAATCGAACAGTTGATCCTTGTAAATGAACATTTCAGAATGAGGTCGGCAGAACTGGATTCATTGAACAGGACATTTGATGAACTGGAAACCAAGCTGCTCAGACTTTATGAAGAAATAGAATCACTGGAATCCAAAAGCATCACAGCCATGTTCCATTCATTCATTGGCAATAAGGAACAACGTCTGGAGAAAGCCAAAACTGCATATTATGAGACAAATCTGCAATGCGTTGAATGTAAAAAAGATACCGATTCCCTGGAATATGAACTCGGAATTTTATCCAAAAAAGCAGGTAAACTACAGGAAAAACAGCAGGAATTGAAGTCTTTGCTGGATGTCAGGGAAGAAGAGCTGAAAGACGAAGATTCCATTCAGGGTAAAAGACTGAGAAAATTACTCCTTGAAATACAGGAAAATGACAGGAGACTTCAATTGACAGAATCGATCATCAACTCAGGGAAACTGACTATGAAAAAGGTTTCCATGACCATTCTGGCACTCAGGGAAGCATCCAATCTGGGTCAATGGGAAAAAACAGGTAAAAGAAGACCCAAAATGCGCGGTTATAACAGAAAACGGGCGATCAATGATGCCAAACAACTGGCTAATGAGTCCATCCGGGCATTGGATAATTTTGAAAAAGACCTGGCCACAATCGGTGTAAAATTCCAGGCTGAAGAATTGGATCTCAAATCTTTCAACACGATCCTGGACGTATTCTTTGACAATTTGATCGCCGACTTTGTCTTTCAGCAAAAAGCCCAAAAAAACCTGGCTGCATTGAACCGCATTATGGACGATGTAAAATCTGCTGTCGAAACATTGCAAAAGGAACATCAAAAACTAAACGATGAGGATTTGCGATATGCGGAAGCAAAAGAAAAGATCTTGTTGTCATAATTCCAAATGAATCAGCAAATATTTCATTTTGGCTCATTTTTTGATAGTATTATCCTACACATATATAAATAATTATGTTACAACTGGTTAATTTATTCGAATACGAGTCCTACGATTCCATTCAGGAACTATCTGAAGAAGAACAATCATTATTTGAACTTGCTGAAGCCCAACTTAAAAAAGCTTATGCGCCCTACTCCAATTTTTATGTTGGTGCAGCAGTGCTTTTAAATAATCAAAAGATCGTTCCCGGTTCCAATCAGGAAAATGCTTCCTATCCTTTGTGCATGTGTGCTGAGCGTGTTGCGCTGTACAGTTGCAGCTCCCTTTATCCGGAAGCAATACCTTTAAAAATCGCCGTTGTAGCATCAAACCGGCAAAGTAAAATATCCAAACCTATTCCACCCTGCGGTGCTTGTAGGCAAGTGATCCTTGAATACGAACAGCGTTTCAATTCTCCAATTGAAATATTATTGAAAGATGATACAGGGAAATACTATAAATTTTCTTCTGCCCGTGATCTTCTTCCGCTAGCTTTTGACGGAAGCTTTCTTATTAAATAAAAGTTGAGGGACATAATTGTTTTATGTCGGTTTCCAAGCTCTTATTATTCAAACAATACAAGGAAACAGCATGCAATTAATAATCTAAAGGGAATACAAATTGTATGTTTTCCTCATTGGCAAATAAATTCTTTGGAAATCTACTTTCTCTTCTCAAAGTTCAGTTCCTGTGAAAAAATCTGATTTATCTAAACAAGTTGATTCAAAAAATGACTATGCAGTTTCAAAATCTGCCGAACTAAAAAGGCATCTCCGTCATTTTGGATAATGTAGTCAGCTTTTTCAATTTTCAGCTTTTCATCCATCTGATTCCTGATGCGCAATAAAACCTGGTGTTCAGTCATCCTGTCACGTCCTATGACCCTTTGGATACGAAGTTTTTCGGGTGCTGTCACCATGACAATTTCATCCAGATCCTTGTATGAACCAGATTCAAACAAAAGAGCTGCTTCCTTGATGACATACAGGCTTTTCTGCGCTAAACACCATGTCTTAAAATCAATGGCTACCGCTGGATGCACCAATGCATTCAGTTTTTCAAGCAAGCCTTTATCTATAAACACCCGTTCACTTATGTATGCTCTGTCCAGTCCTCCATCTGACAAATATGCTCCGGATCCTATTAAAGTTTTGATTGAATTGACAAGATCTTTATTATTGATCATCAATTCTTTAGCTTTTTCATCAGCATAGTATACCGGGATTCCAAGTAGTTCAAAAATTCTACAAATCTGAGACTTGCCTGAACCGATATTTCCTGTAACACCTATTTTAAGCATTGACAACACCTGTTTTTTCAAATTTAAAGCCTGGTATCAATTCATCTCCTTTGATATCTGAAGTATTCCTGCTGAGAAGCAAAGCAAATAATCTGAACATTACATCACGTGACATGGATTGTCTTACTGCAAAAATTATATAGGGCGATTCAAGAAATCCATTTTCCAGAATCCTTACTCCTGCTTCATTCATAATTCTCATAACCAAACCGGTTTGCTCAAACATGAAAGAAATTTTAAATAAATCTTCTATATATCTTTCTATAATTTTAATCCCAGAAAATGCATCCTGTGTAGCTTCCTTGTAGGCATTGATCAGACCAGGAATACCCAATTTTTTTCCACCAAAATAACGGACAACCACTACACCAATTTTTTTTAATTGCATACTTTTTAATTGGTTATATATAGGGAGACCTGCTGAACCTGATGGCTCACCATCGTCATTGTACCTGTATTGCTGGTTGGAAGGATCGAGAATATAAGCATAACAATGATGTCTCGCTTTAGGGTGTTCCTTTTTCAGTAGATCAAGTTTTTCTTCAAAAACTTTCAGCTCGTCACAAGGAAAAGCATAAGCCATGAATTTAGAACCTTTTTCTCTGTAAATACCTGTACATTCTATATCGATCGTTAAATATCTGTCCTCCATAAAAACTTTTAAGGGAGATCTTTCAAAATACCATTAAGATTGTGCATTAAAATTGATTATTAATTTGTATTTAACAGGAATAGAATGCCCGTCTTTAACCGCAGGTTTCCAGCCTGATACTGAATAATTCATTTTGTTGACCAGCCTGAAAGCCTCAGCCTCTGTCATTTTGGAGTCTGCATGTTTTACCCGTATGTCTTTGACCTTTCCATCAACATCGATAACAAAATTAACCGAAGCCTTGCCCTGGAATGAGATAGCGGAATCCGGTCTTTTCATTTGTGCCCTGAAAAATGTGGAAATGTTTTCCTCTGAGCATTTGAATGTGCCCTCCTGATCCTCAAATTGATCACATTGTCCGAAATATGGAGCTGAGTCAGCATTTCGGAAGTTTCGCAGTACTTTCTGATCTGTTTTGTAGATATATTTTAATCCTACTATTTGCTTTAAATCTGCTTCCAGACTAACCAAAGGTTGCTCAGTGATGCGCCCAATCTCAATCCCGTTTTTCAAAACAATGAATGTAGGTACAAATTCAATATTCCAGATATTTTCTGTATATACAGGGGCTTGTTTTTTCCTGTCCAAACCTGTCAGCCTGATATTTCCTTCCGAAAAAGACAAATATTCAATTATTTTGAGGAATCGGGGCAATTCCCTTTTAGTATCACCACACCAACTACCCAAAAAAACCAAAAATGTTAAATCGTCCAGATGAATATCTGCATCGATTAAAGTTTGTTTATCAATCTCATACGATGTATAATTCTCTTTAAACCAAACATCGTGAGGACTCTCCAAAAACTGATCTTTATTAAGATACCCTAATAACAATTGATCATTCTGAGCTGTCAGGTTTCCGCAAAATATTAAAAGAAAAAGTATCAGATTTACCAACGAAAGCTTGAATTCTCCCATATTTTGCTTATTAAGTTAGAAAATAAAAACTTTAAGTTGAATGAACCCATTTTCCAATCCAAATCCGGTAGTCCGAATTGGATGTAGAAATATACATAACACTCGCTTACCTTTATAATATTCAAATATTCAAGAAAAAGCCATTATTTGAAATTCAGTTTGTTCGTATAAATACCTGAGATCAATGAATCCTGTGACGATTGTACTAAAAGCAAATCACCTATCTCAATCGTTTTTTTGGCTGAAAAAATGCCGACTCCACCTTCAATATTGGAATATAAAGGAATTTCCTGAGAACCGGTTATTCCAAGATTGGCTCCGTAAATACTGATATAATCAAAAATTTCTTTACCAAAACCAGCAACAATAAATTCCATATTCCTGAATTCTCTTTCAGCAAACGGATTTTCTTCGATCAGACTACCCATATTAACAAAGAAATCCTGCCCCTTAACCATGACATTGTTGGTAGTTACAAACCTTTCAGCAGTCCACTCAATGGATTTGTTTTTCCAGGTAGTCGATTCCTGTAAGTTACGTTCCCTGTAATTAATCCTTACACCAACATCATAAAAATGTGCATTTTCTGCAAAAGACCATCTTATGCTAATTTTATTCTGGTAGTTTAAATCCAGCCTCTGGACTTCTCCTGGTTTTGGATTCGTAAATTTAAAATCTTTGACAATCAATGTATTGGATGAAATGGTATCTTTACCCTGATTAATGACCAACTTGAAATCCAGATCAGACTTTGATTCAGATTTCAATTCACTGGCTTGTATTTTGTAAAGATAATTCGGACTTTGGGCAAAAACTCCTTCGTTTCTGATATAACCTTCAAGGTTACCATCCACTCGTTGGAGAGGAAATCGCTGTTTTGTTTTCGGATCTTCAAGATATGCCTCTGCCTCCTCATAATAAATGGAATCGGCGATAGCGGCAATCGTATAGGCATCCACATTCGGATCGTAGAATGCTTTCTCTATTCTGAAATAATGTGCGGTATCAGAAGGATCTACGATCCCATATACGACAGGTATGTTTTTCCAATCTTCGGAAATATCCAAATCATTATCACAACTTACTAAAAAACAGGTAAATATTAAAATCAAAAATAAATACTTCATGTTACAGTTTTAAACACCATCTTTGCTCTTAACGAATAGCTTTAATAGAATGTTTCTATTTATGGATTCAAATCCAAAATTAAGTTCAATTCCATGAGCTCAAGGAAAGTTTGGAACCATTTGAAAAAAATTGCCAAATGAGCTGCATAATTACGATTTTTATTCATTTTTGTCAGTATTTTTGACGTCTTTTAATCGATCAATTCGAAAAAAACAATCCGACCATGTTTTTTTAAATTGAGATCAAATAGTTTTTACCGGCCTGATTCAACAGCATTCATGCCAGAGAAAAAAATATCAAATAAAATCAACATGTTTTTTTTCCCAAATCATATTATAACTTCCCTCGAATTTGACAAAGTTCTCAAATTGGCCCAATCATTTTGTTTTGGTCCTTTAGGAACTGAACATTTCAATTCATTACATTTATCGATTGATCCTGAGATAATTAACAACCAACTTGAAGCCGTTGATGAATTTAAAAAGATACTTTTATCTCCTAATCCCCTGACACTCGGAAGTTATGAGAACATAGAGACCGAAGTGAGTTATCTGGCAGTTTCCGGTTATGTTTTGAGCCTTGAATCTGTAGTAAAAATCGATAACCTGATAAGATTATCCAACGGAGTTTTCAAATTTTTCAGCGGAGAAAGATCCACAAAATATCCGCGACTCACTGAATCAGCAAAATTATTGTTTGTTCCGGAAGAGTTATTTCTTGGACTTGATAAAGTGCTGGATGAATCAGGGGAGATCAGGCCAGATGCATCTCCAGAACTTCATGCCATCCACAAATCTATTCATTCGAAGACATTGGAAATCAATAAGAAATTTAACGGGGTAGCACAAAAATACAAAGAACAGGGATTGTTGAGTGATGCTTTTGAAAGTTACAGGAATAACCGGCGTGTTTTAAGTGTTCCAGCTGAACATAAAAGGAAAATAAGGGGAATCATACACGATGATTCAGCTACCGGAAAAACAGTATTTATTGAACCCGAAGAATTGATCACTGCGAATAATGAATTGTTTGAACTGGAATCCGATTATAAAAAAGAGATTTATAAAATTCTGAGGAAACTTTCGGACAAATTGCGCCCATACGGTAGTCAATTGCTCGGATTTTACCATCAAATCGGCAGATTTGACATTTTGTATGCTAAAGCAGCAATGGCTGTTTCGATGAATGCCAACCGGGTAAATGTGTTAGATAAAGCACACTTCGGATATAAAAAGGCATTTCATCCGTTACTTTACCTCAAAAACCGACAAACAGGATTGAAGGTAGTGTCTTTTGGTTTGGAATTACACAAACCAAATAAGATCATTATTTTGAGCGGACCCAATGCCGGGGGAAAATCTGTGACCATGAAGACAGTCGGGTTACTCCAATTGATGATACAGTCAGGCATGCTCATCACCGCGAATGAAAATTCAACTGTGGGTATTTTTCACCAAATCGTGGCGGATATCGGTGATCAGCAATCCCTGGAAGACGATTTGAGCACCTATAGTTCCAGGTTGGTTACGATGAAAGCGCTATTGGATAAGGCGGAGAAAAGAACGCTTTTTCTGATCGATGAATTCGGTTCAGGCACTGACCCTCAGATAGGAGGCGCGATTGCAGAAGCCGTTTTAAGGGCATTGAATAAATCTAAGGCATTTGGATTGATCACAACCCATTATTCCAACTTAAAGTTCTATGCGTACAAGACACCCGGCATTGTAAATGCTTCCATGTTGTTTGACCAGGAAAACCTGAAACCGACTTACGAGTTTGAATTGGGAAAACCCGGCAGTTCTTATGCTTTTGAAATTGCGCAACAGTCCGGATTGGATAAAGAAATATTAAAATATGCACGGTTTAAAACCGGTAAAAATGTCAAGAGGATTGAAGATTTGGTGATTGAGCTCCAGACGGAAAAGCAAATCCTGGAGAAAAAACTGGATGAATTGCTCGAAAAAGAGAAAAAAATCGATTTGTTGATCAAAAACTATGACAATCTTTATAAAGATCTGGATTACCGAAGGGCAAAGCTTAAACTTGAAAAAAAAGAATTTGCTTTGGTTGATATCAACAAGAAAAACAAAGAACTGAATGATGCGATCAGGGAAATAAAAACCGAAAAAAAACTGGAACAAGCGATTGCATTGTCAAAAAAACTGGAGGAAGATAAAAAGAAACTGGAGGTTGAGGCTGAAAAACTTGACCAGGCAGTGTTGGATAGCACCGGACACTTATGGAAACATCTGAAAGCCGGTGACTATGCAAAATTAAAAACTGGCGGTGAAACCGGAAAAATCACCGCTATCATGAACAAAAAAGCGGAAATAGAACTTGGTCACATATCCATGACCGTCAAACTTTCTGATCTGATCCCAACTGATAAACCGATTTCAAAGAATTCCGGAGTAAAAATTGTAACATCCATTGATGCCGGAAGCAAATTTGAATCAAAAATTGATATCCGGGGTTATTCAAAAACAGATGCGATGGACGCCATCCAGGAATTTTTGGATAATGCCATTCTGGCCAACGCAAGTTTTTTACAGATCCTTCATGGCAAAGGTAATGGTATACTGAGAAAAATGGTCAAAGAAATCGTAAAAGAGTACAGAGATGTAAAGGAAATCAGCCACCCGTCCGAAGAAAACGGTGGCAACGGCATTACGATCATAACGCTCAAATAAAGTCAGTTATGATAACTGAAATTTGCATTTGACTCCCAGCCATTCGCCCTCTTCGAGCATTTGTTGTATTTCAAAACCAGCATTTTGATAAGTTTGCAAAAGCAATTCCCTGTGAATTTGCATGACACCTGAAAGTATCAGCACACCCTGGGGTTTGATCCTGGCACTGATGGCTTCAACACTGGCTGTCAGTACATTCAGATTAATATTGGCAATGATGATGTCAAATTTTTCTTCTTTTGGCAATTCTTCAATGCTTCCTGTTTTTATTGCTGTTAGCACAGAATGATTGGTCATCAGGTTTTCCAATGCATTCTCCGTGGCCAAGGGATCGTTATCGATGGCTAAAATCCTCGTAGCTCCTGATTTTTCAGCCAAAATAGCCAAAACGCCCGTTCCAGTACCAAAATCAAGGACATTTTTACCGACAAAATCTATGGATCGCATCAAAGAGATCACTAAACGAGTTGTTTCATGATGCCCGGTTCCAAATGCCATTTTGGGATTGATGATCAGATCATACCGGACACCTATGGGCGGATGATGGAAATCAGCCCGGATACTACAAAATTCATCCACTACTACAGGTTCAAAATTTTCCTCCCACTTTTTATTCCAATTCTCATATTTGATCACCTCCGCTCTAAATTCCATCTTATTCTCCAAAAGAAAAGATTCAATGTCTTGAATTACAACTTCATTGCATTCATTTTCAGATATATACGCCTCAACTCCTTTTTCTATCTCCATAAAACTGTGGAAAGGAAAACCGGAGATCAAAGCAATGATCATTTCTGGATCCTGTACAGAATTTATAGTATACTTAATGGTATTCATTAAAACTATTTATCAATTTTCAGAAATTATGTTTTTGTTTGTAAGATTTCATTGTATTGAGGAGTAAAGCCGCTACGGTCATGAGCCCGACGCCGCCCGGAACAGGCGTTATATAGCTACATTTTGGCGCAACTTTCTCAAAATCAACATCTCCAACCAAGCGATAACCATTTTTAGCATTGACATCATCTACCCTGTTGATGCCTACATCAATCACAACTGCACCCTCTTTTACCATATTGGCCTGAACAAATTCTGGCACCCCAATGGCAGCGATCAGTATATCAGCTGAACTACAAATGTCTGTCAAACCGACTGTGGCGCTATGCGTATGGATCACTGTACAGTTGCCATAGGCGGCCTTTCTTGACAAAAGTAAAGCCATCGGTGTTCCAACAATATTGCTTCTACCCAATACCACTGCCACTTTGCCTTTAGTCGTGATATTGTATCTTTCCAGCATTAACAAAATACCGTATGGAGTAGCCGGTATGAAAGTATCCAGGCCGAGCGTCAGTTTACCCATATTGAAGGGATGAAATCCGTCTACATCTTTTGCCGGATCTACAGCCCGGATGATCTCTTCATCGTTGATATGAGGAGGTAATGGTAACTGAACAATATAACCATCAAGTGATGCGTCAGCATTCAAACGATGAATGATTTGAAGCAACTCCTCCTGTGTAACGTCTTCATCCAAACTGATCAGATCAGAATCAAAACCAGTTTGTTCACAGCTTTTAATTTTGCTTCTGACATAAGATTGACTGGCAGGATCAAATCCCACCAGCACAGCAGCCAATTTCGGCCTTCTGAAACCTTTATTCAATGCATTCTCAACTTCAATTTTGATTTCTTCCTTGATTTTACCTGAAAGTAATTTTCCATCCAACAATTGCATGATCCAAATTTTACGTGATGTGAAAAGACAATAATTGATGGACGAAATTCTACATTTTTTCCCGGAACACCTAATTATCCCGAGAATTGATAAGGTTCATTCTCAAATTTTCTACTGATACGAAAAGTTGTGATACTTTAAATCCCAACTGACAATTATATTTACTACTTGATCATAAAATGTACTTGAACATATAAATTTTCAATCATAGCACCAAAACATATGTGTAAACGTTTGATTTTCTATATTTTTCCTATAATAAAACAAACTTATTTCCCAATGATCCTGATCATCGAAATACACCAATTTGCATATAATTTTACCAATAATTATTTGTTATAATATATAAATTATTATATTTGCTTTCAATAAACATATAATTATTTTATAATATAAATCAGTTTAAAATGGATAACAAATTGCTTGGAATTGGATCAAGGGTAAATCATCCGGCCTATGGACCTGGTGTAGTGATCGGGTCGGAAGTGGCCGCTTATAAAGTTTGTTTTATATCACACGGTATAAAACATGTAGGAAAACAATATAGTGCCTGGGAAATTGTTGAGGTGATTGAAGACGAAAATGCAGTTTCTTTTTCGCTGGCAGAAAAATCCCTGATCAAGATCCTGAAGACTTGGAGTGATATTACAGAAGTGGTTCCCATGCACAATAAATGGAATAATGGCAAAATGATTTTGGTTCCGGGAGTCACAGATATGAAGGAGAAAGAAGTACCCATCGAAGTGTTTTTCCATAAAATAGTGATGGTGAGGGATCGTTTGAGAGTGATGGAACAGAGGATCAACAGCAGTACCGCACTGAGTGAAGAAGATAAGATCAATCTGCAACAATACATCACCAGGATCTATGGTAGTCTGACAACTTTCAATGTTTTATTTCAACAAAAAGAAGATTATTTTGTTGGTGAAAAGAGCGAATAATATTTAATGCTTTTATTATGAAAGAAATAAAATGGGAAGTCGGCGGAATGAATTGCACCGGCTGCTCAGCAACAATTAAAAACCTGCTCGAGTCTAAAGGCATGCAGAGTGTTCAGGTAGATTTCAGTTCCGGCGAACTGGCATTCATTAATCCTACTAATGAAACCGAAGGCGAAATAGTAACTGCCATTGAAAACCTTGGCTTCAAAGTGATTTTACCTGATGTAAGTAAAAAAAAAGGCCTGACGTTAGGTTGATTTTTGCCATTATCTTCTCCCTACCCCTTTTTCTCCAACATATATTTCATCTCATTCCCGGAATTGATGTGCATTTTCTGGATTCGCCCTGGCTACAATTCACGTTTTGTACCCCGGTTTTTCTGATCGGTGTTTTCAGGTTTGGCAAAAGTGCGTTGAATGCGCTCAAATTAGGTGTTTTTCACATGGATTTGCTCATTATTACAGGTAGTACATCCGCTTTTGTCTACAGTGTAATTGGTTTAATAATGCATGATCATTCCATGCTTTTTTTTGAAACAGCTGCGATGATTATTACCCTGGTGCTTTTGGGCAATTATATAGAAGAAAAAACTGTAAAACAAACGAGTTCAGCCATAGAAGGTCTTAAAAATCTGCAGCAACATACTGCGTTGCGGCTGAATCCGAAAACCGGCCAGGTTAACAAAATCAATATAGAAGATTTGAAGACCTATGATCTGGTGATGGTAAATCAAGGTGACTCAGTGCCTTCTGACGGCATCATTCTGTCAGGTGAGGCTTATTTGGATGAGTCCATGATTTCCGGAGAAAGTGAAGCCAAACTAAAAACAAAAGGTGAGGAAGTCATTGGTGCAACCATTGTCATTTCCGGATCGCTCAAAGTACAGGTTACAAGAACAGGAACAGCCACCGTTCTCAACAACATGATAGAACTGGTCAAAAAAGCCCAAAGAGAAAAACCTTCCATTCAAAAACTGGCAGATCGTATCAGCCAAATATTTGTTCCGGCAGTTTTTTCAATTTCCATCATAACATTCATTATTAGTTTTCTGTTTGCCGGAATAGGTTTGACTCAATCCATACTCAACAGCATTGCGGTTTTGGTCGTTTCGTGTCCGTGTGCCATGGGTTTGGCGACACCCACTGCCATAGCTGCCGGGGTTGGGAGGCTATCAAAGGAAGGCATCATGGTTAAAAGTGGTCAGATTTTACAAAATCTTGCTTCTGTAAAGAAAATACTCTTCGATAAAACAGGGACTTTAACAGAAGGCAAGGTAAATATTGTTGATTTCCAGACTATTGACTTAGAAATAAATATGGCAAAATCCATTTTCTATGAAATGGAAACCCATTCATCACATCCGATCGCAACCGCCGTCTTAAAAGCGTTTCATTCGGAAAAGAATGAATTTGTGTCCATACAATTGAAAAACATACTGGAACACCGTTCCGAAGGCATCAGCGCTAAGGACGAATCCGGAAATTTATGGCAAATTGCTGGTATAAAATCTGAATTCTCTGATACAAAAAAGAAAATAGGACTTTACAGGAACGGACAACTCACCGCATGGGCAGAGATCAGTGACAATCTTCGCAGTAATGCACAACATGCTCTTAATCAATTAAAACTACAGGGTTACGAATTCATCATTGTATCAGGAGACACTACCAAGGAAGTTGCCCGGGTAGCAGAACTTCTCAATATTAAAACGTTTCACGGAGAGATGAAACCCGAGCAAAAGTACAAATTGATTGAGTCAGAAAACGTAGAGGGACATGTAGCTATGATTGGAGACGGGATCAACGATGCTGCTGCATTGAACAAAGCCACAGTTGGTATATCTTTTAGTGAAGCATCCAGGATCGCTGTAAATTCAGCAGATATGGTTTTGATGAGGTCTGACCTCAATTTACTTCCCAAAGCATTCCGGATCAGTAAAGTGACTTTGAAAACCATAAAACAAAACCTGTTTTGGGCATTTTCCTATAATATCATTGCCATACCGCTTGCTGCTACAGGTTTCTTAAGCCCGATGGTTGCAGCCTTGTTGATGAGCTTCTCTGACCTGATAGTCGTTGGCAATAGTATTCGTTTGGTTTTCAGAAAATTCAATTGATTCAGTTAAACCAATACTTTAACATTATTTATCTTTTCTTGAAAACGAGATTTTATCGTCCTCAATGACTGGCAATCCGTTGAGTTTAAGAAAGACCTGGACAGTGGTTTTGACGTCTTTTTCACAGTAATTCCTGATTCTTTCAAGGTTTTTTTCCTCCCAGAATACATTGCTCACCATGCTGCCATCGATATCATCTTTGGGAGATGGAATTCCCAAAACGTGTGCCAGTAATTTTAAAGAAGTATAGTTTTTGTAATCCCCGAACTTCCACATTTCCATTGTATCGATGAGGTGAAGTGTTTCCCATGGCTTTTTACCTGCATTATCCAGCATTTTGGGTAAGGCAACACCATGAATGATCATTCTCCTGGACAAGAATGGCACATCGAACTCTTTAATATTGTGCCCACATAAATAATCATTGGTAGGATCAGCAAAATATTTATCGGTCAATTTTGCAAAATCTGAGAGAATTTTGGGTTCATCCTCGCCAAAAATTGAACTTAGACGCAATTCTTTAATGATATTTTTCTCCATCAGTAAAATACCCATGGAAATGCAGACAACTTTCCCGAATTCAGCATAGATTCCGGCTTTTTTGCTGTATAAATCAGTAAAAACATCCGGATCAGACTTCTCTTGCTCAGATTTTAGCCAATAACCTGCTTTATGTTCCCAGAGCGATTTCAAATCACTTTCCAGCAAGCTGTAATTCGGGGCATTGCTGGCAGTCTCTATGTCAAAAAATAATATCCGGTGAAGGTTTTTCGTTATCATATAAAATATTTTTGATGCAAAATAATAATTATTTTTAAAAAAACTGAATTAATTGAAACTTCAAAACAATTTCATGCATCCATACTATTAAAAGCTTATATTTGTGAAGTCAAGGAGTGAATAATCAGTTTTTTATGCAAATTGGCAGCAAAAATATAAAAATAACAAATAATATTCTTTTCAAATACTAAAATCAATCAAAAATGTCATCAACAAATTCAAATCAAAAATTTATGGCCTGGGCAATAGTTGCCATTGTATTATTGCTCGGAACAAATATTTATCAATGGTGGAAAATCAGCCAGCTTAAGCAGGACGTAACTGTTCAAAAGACTGAATTAACTGAAGTAGAAGAAACCAAAGCATTGTTGGAGAAAGACTATGAACTGGCTTTGGCAAGCCTGGAAGAACTCAAAGGAGATAATGAAGAATTGAACCAGGTGATCGAAGAACAGAAATCTGATTTAAAAAATCAAAAAGACAGAATTTCAAAATTGATCAAAACTTCAGGACAGTTGGAACAGGCTAAAAAAGAAATAGCCAAGCTCAGTGCCACTGCGCAAAAATATGTAGAAGAAATAAATCAATTGAAAGCTGAAAATGAGATGCTTGCAACAGAAAATACTCAGCTAAAAACCGAAACTGAAACGCTCAGCTCCAATCTTCAGTCTGTCAGCCAGGAAAAAGATGCTATTCAGAAAGAAAAAGAGATCATCACACAGGAAAAAGAAAGGCTGAGCAGTGATTTTGCCATGGTATCAGTAAAAGCCAATAAAGCTTCAGTGATCGAATTGAAAGACATTGATGTCAAAGGATACAGGGTAAAAGAAAGCGGAAAACTTTCCAAAAGAAAAAGTGCAAGCAGTGTAGACCTTTTGGATCTCTGCTTTACTATGGTTCCCAATGAAATCGCAGACAAAGGTGTAGAAAAATTCATCATTAAATTGATAGGACCTGATGGAGTGACCATCCACCAACAGCAAGCTAGCACTTTCAAAAAAGAAGCTGACGGAACCGAATCAAAGTATACTTTTTCAGCTAATTATTCCAGCCCTGCAAAGGAAGAAAAAGTTTGTTCAAAATATGAACCAAAACTGGAATTACAAAAAGGCACCTATAATATTGAAATCTATAACAAAGGATATCTCACAGGAAAAGGAAGTTTCAAGTTGAGATAATGAGCCCTGACCAAGAGTAATCATTCAAACATTACCAAAAAAAGGCATTCCAATTCATGGAGTGCCTTTTTTAATTGTTATTATGCAATTAATTGAATGCAGTTGGAAAACAACCATATTCTCAGATAAGATCTACTGATTTTAACAACTTCAGATTAACCAGTTATTTAAATACTTTATGTTTTATGAACAGATCCGGCATATTTAACAATTAAAAAACCAGTTAGCCCGGCAACAAAGGATGCGAGTATCACAGCCAATTTGGCTTGATCCGCATACAGAGAACCTTCAAAAGCCAACCCATTGATAAATAATGACATAGTAAAACCGATGGCAGCCAGAAAGCCCATTCCAATCAAATGACGTACATTCATATCCGAAGGCATATTAATCACTTTTAATCGAACCAAAAGGTAGACAGTACCAAAAACACCTAAAAATTTACCGATTAGTAATCCCAAAAAAGTACCCATAAAGACAGTTGAATTTAAGTGTTCAAACGAATCAGCTGATAGCTCAACTCCGGCATTGCTTAAAGCGAATATAGGCAACACTATAAATGCTACGAAGGGGTGTAATGCATGTTCCAGTCTCTGCAAAGGTGAAAGTGCCTTGCGCGTTGATAAATTGATTTCCTCCAGCAGAAAATACTGCGATTCAGTGACCACCTGGTTTCCTTGTGAATGCACATTCCTGAATTTTCCAATGAGATCTTCAATTTTTTTAATATACTCATTTTTAGGTGTTTGCACACTCATTGGAATGGTCATTGCAGCTATCACCGCAGCAATGGTGGCATGTATGCCAGACATCAGAAATGCTAACCAAAGTCCGCCAATTCCAACCAGGGCATAGAACAAAGTATTTCTGACACCCAATCTGTTTGCAGCCACCAGAACAAGGAAACTCAATGCTCCGATCCCCAAAGACACATAATTGATCTCTGAAGTATAGAAAAATGCAATAACTATAACTGCTCCAAGGTCATCCACAATCGCCAGGGCAGTAAGAATTACTTTCAGGCTCACAGGTACCTTATCTCCCAGTAGATAGAGTATCCCCAGCGCGAAAGCGATATCTGTTGCCATTGGTATCCCCCAGCCTTTTGCAGCTTCTCCTGATGAATTGAAAATGAAATAAATCAACGCCGGGATGATCATTCCCCCAAGAGCCGCCACAACCGGGAAAATTGCATCTTTAGCTTTGCTTAGTTTTCCTGCTACTATCTCTCGTTTCAATTCAAGTCCGACCACAAAAAAGAAAATGGCCATCAAACCATCATTGATCCAATGATGAAGAGATTTAGAAACCATGGCTCCATTAAATCCTACAGAAAATTTTATTTCCCAGAAATGATGAAATCTTTCTGCAAAAGGTGAATTAGCTATCATAATGGCTAAAATCGCCGAAGCGAATAAAATAATGCCACTGGTGGTACTTTTACTCATAAATCGGCTTACAGGTTCAATGATCCATCTTTCAACTGATGATTTTCTATAAGTTTCCGAACTCATCTTTCCTTTTTTTTTGTTAATCTAATCTGAAAATAAACAAAAAAGTCCCTTCAAAGTTTACTGAAAATAATAAATATGAAATGGATTTTTCAGGAATAGAGATATTAAACCTTTATAAATCAATTCAGTGAAAACAGCAAAATGAATTCAATGACTATTTTGGCAATGTATTAAAATACATCGTATAAATCAGCTGAAACCCAATAAAAAAGACGCTTGAAATGCAACAAGCGTCTTTTCTTGAATTCTTAAAGATTTCTGTTAGTATCTTTAAAACATATGATATTCTTTAGAAAACTTTATAAGACACACCAAGTTTACCAAAGAGGGTTTGATCAAATTCATTTCCAATCGTTTTATCTGCTCTGTCTGCAGTCCAGCCAAATCCATCAGTATCTTTATTGATCCAAGAAATTGAACCGAATACTGCAATTTTGTCAGTGATTTCATAATCACCAAGAATGGAGAATCCTATACCTATCGCGGCATTATCTGCATTAAAAGTGCTACCTTCTCCTTTTACAACCATTGGAATACCAAAAGTTAATCCTGCTGCCAGGCTGGCTTTTCTCATTACAGCTTCTGCAACGGATCCTACTTCTTCAGGAAATTCTTTCTTGTTCAGATTGAATTTCAAACCCGGGTAAACCGTTAAATTAGCCATTGTTGTATTTCTTGTCCTGAGGTTACCATCTTCAGGATTCCAGGAATAAAATACACCTAATTCGCCACCAAAGAAGAATTTTTTAAATATATTAGGAGTATAGTTATATTGGAGATTTAGACCAAGATTTATAGGATATACATAATCCTGATTACAGTCATAAATACCGGTATGTAAACCTACGATAAAATCAGATTCTGATCCCACCAATCGTTGTTCCTGAACAACTGCTGATTGAGAAATCAATTGAATCGACGACAAAACAACTGCGAATAATACCATTACATTGCGTAAATAACTTTTCATTTTATAAAAATTTTAAGGTTGAAGGTAATAATTATTTTAATTAGGTACAAATCTACTACTAAAATAATGGAAATACCAAGTTAAAATATAAAAAAAAGTGTTAATTTTCTCTAAACCTTTGAAAAACATCTGATTCAGGTGAAATGTGGATGAATTATCTACTTCTTCTGCCAAATAAATGGGATATCAATTGAGGCTAACTGCCAAACCTGTTTTCATATGCAAATTATGAATTTTATCCTTATTCGGACCTAATCCATTACCTATCATATCGTAATGAACCATCGGTTCGATAAAAACGTAAGCATCTTTGGACACATGCCTTTTTATTCCAACGCCAAAATCAGCACTGGCTGCTACATTTGGCACCAGTTCTCCTTTGTCCATCAAACCAGACTCAAAAGACTTGGCGCTATACAAACTATTGACGAAAGAAGGATTGGTTTTCAAATTTTCTATAAGGTAAGCGAGACCGTTGGATTTTTCTTCCATATCATATCTCGCTTCTAACACGGCATTTATGGAAATACCTGCTTTGCAATATATTTCCCAAATTTTATCCTTAAAAATACTATATGAAAAATGCAAAGGCATCCTGATGGTTTTCAAGGCTATATTTTTTAGATAAATACTTTTGCCTTCTTCGATCGTTTCTTCGACTTTTCTGGGCGAATATGCCAGGTTGCCATATTCCAAACCTGTATTAACTCCAAACCTTTGATAGTTCATTCCGGCAGAAATTCCAATTCCGGCATTGGGTTGCTTCAAATCATAACCCGGTTCATTAAACACCTGATCGAAAGGAGAATGAATTAACTGCACACCCGGACTGTGATATGCAGCAATATAAAAATCAGGTTTTGAAAGCGCTTTGATATCTTCGACCGGATTTACCACATTGATTTGATCCTTTTTTTCTATTTCTTTTGATTTTTCGGGCAATGATGCAAACCCAACGGACTTCAGGTTGTCCGCATCATTCTGTTGTGCATTGTGAAAAGCAACTATTTGCTGGGATCCTTCAATTTTTTCATAGATGGCGATCTCGAATGATACTGAATTCAAATTCATATCCGAATCCATATAAGAGACATTTACATATGGATTGTAGAATCCCGGATTGCTGGCAGCAATGATTTTGCCAACTGATATGCCTGCGAGTTGGTTGATACCGAAATCACTGTGAGATGCTTTCAGGGTTTTGTCAATTGATTTTCCAGTTGAGGAAAAACTCCAATGCATTGTTTCCGAATTCTGTGATTTTGGCGCATTGTTAACTTCCGGAACCAGTAATTCCTTTTTATTGAGTGTTTTAAGCATGCCATTTTCTGTGCTTAATGTGTTCTCCTTCAATTGAAGTCCTTCAGAATGTACGATTCCATTTCCCCTGAATGTATCATTAAAATAGGGATACATCTGAAATGTCAGCATGGCCATTAGAACAAACACTGCGGCTGCAGAAAGCTGAAACAGGACAATACGTTGTTTGATCGTTCTTCTCCTGTCTATTTCTTTCTCCAGTTTGCTCCAGTTTCCTTCTGAATAAGTGACTGATTGATTAAGTTTCGAAGCAATCATGGCATCAAAACCAGAATCTGATGTTTTTTGTTCCTCCGCTTCCCATTGATCAATCAAAGCAGACATTCTCTGCCAATTGGGCTTTCCTGCATTTTCCACTTCGCTAACCCTCGATTTGATTAAATGATCAAATAATTCATTCTTCATAAAAACCATCTTTCGATAATAGAATTTCTTTAAGTTTATTTCTGGCTTTAACTAAATTTGACCTTGATGTGCTTTCTGTAATATTGAGTGTATCAGCGATCTCTCTGTGAGAGTAACCTTCCACTACGAACATATTGAAAACAGTTCTGTATGTTGGACTAAGCAATCTAAGCGCATCAATAATTTCCTTTTCAGACATACTGCTGATCACATCCACTTTATCTGTTTTAAGGTGAATAACCGGTGTAATCTCTTCGGTCTGTTTCCTTTTTTTTTCTCTATAATGGTCAATCGAAGAATTGACCATGATCCTTTTCATCCAGGAAATCAAAGAGCTTCCAGACTGATATTTTGAAATGTTCTTAAAAATCTTGATAAATCCATCATGTATGATATCCTGAGCATCTTCCTCGTTTTGCGCATAACGCATACAAACAGGGTACAAAAGACTATAATTGTCTTCATAAAGCTTTCTCATTGCCCACCTTTCCTTTCTTTGAATGGCCAACAATAAGTGATCTTCTTCCTGTTTTATGCTCAACACGTAATTCATTAAGGTAAAATGATTAATTATACAACATACTCATTTAATTGATTCCATTTTTTCACTTTCTATTTTAAAAGAAACAAGTAAAATTGCTGATTTTTTACCACAAAATCAACCCTTTCATTTAATTAGCCCTATAAATAGATAAAATGACCTGTCAATTTTGCTCAGAATGCGTTTAAACCTTTTTCAAAGCCTTTAAAAGAAAAAATTCAAGTTATTTTCCAAGCAAAATTCTAACTTAAAACGAGCTGTAATTGCATTCGCTGCCTGACGGGTTCAAAATATTCAATTTTTGAGCATGAGCTATAAAAGCCCCAATTGAAGTTGAGCCAATTCAGAGGCCATTTCCGGTTTCCATGAGGGTGTAAAAGTCAATTCGAGATTCACGTCAGTTACGCCTTTCACCAACGTTGCTTTCTGTTGGACTTCCATAGGCAGAGATTCTGCCACCGGGCAATTGGGCGTCGTCAGCGTCATCACAATTCGCGCAACCCCCGATTCATTCACTTCGACCGAGTAAATCAGCCCTAATTCATAAATATCAATGGGAATTTCAGGATCATAAACGGTTTTAAGCTGAAATACAATATCTTCCACCAATTGTACTCTTGCTTCCACACTCAGATCACTCATCTCGTTATTTTAATTTTGTTGAGCTTTAAATGATAAGGCAATTTTTTTCATTCTTTCCACCATCGATAAAAGGCCATTGGCCCTGTTGGGGCTTAAATGTTCCTCTAAACCGATAGCCTTAATAAAACCCATGTCTGCCTTTAAAAGTTCATCAGGTGAATGTCCTGACAAAACCCTCAATAATATGGCAACGATTCCTTTAGGTATCAAAGCATCGCTATCGGCCTGAAAATGAACTTTCCCGTTTTCCAGGGTAGCATGCAACCAAACATTTGATTGACAACCTGTTACAAGATTGTTTTCTGTTTTAAACTGCAGGTCAACCGGTTTAAGCTTTTTGCCCAGATCGATGATATAATTATATTTATCCATCCAGTCATCAAACATTTCAAACTCTTCAATTACCTCTTTTTCAATCTCCTGAATCGACATTGTATCATTTTTTATAAAAGCATTTGCCTGGTTTTTACCAAAGCATCTGCAAAAATATCTATTTCTTCCTTCGTATTATAAAAAGCCAATGAGGCTCTTAAAGTTCCGTTCAAACCGGCTTTTTCATGTAATACCTGAGTACAATGAAAACCAGTCCTGCATGCAATACCGAACTTATCCAACAATGTACCCAAATCATATGCATGCACGCCTTCTATAAAAATAGAATATATAGGCGCTTTTTCAGAAGAATCTCCAAAAATATTAACAAAACCCAGGCCTATTAGTTTTTGTAACATGTATTCACTCAGGTTTTGTTCCAATGACTGTATTTGATCCCATCCGATATCATTCAGGAAATCAATAGCTGCACCGAGGCCTATTACTCCTGACACGTTAGGCGTTCCTGCTTCCAGTCTTTGTGGTATGGATTTTAGTGAAGTATGGTTCAAGGTCACCTGATCAATCATTCCGCCACCATAGTTCAGCGGTTGAAGCATTTCCAGTTTTTCTTTTTTACCATATAAAACACCAACACCCATTGGCCCATACATTTTATGAGCAGAAAAACAATAGAAATCACAATCCAGATCCTGAACATCCACATTTCCATGAACGATACCCTGTGCGCCGTCAATTAAAACAAGTGTTCCAAATTCATGGGCAAGGGCAGCCATCTTTTTAACCGGATTGTTGGTTCCCAAAACATTGGAAGTCTGGGTAATTGCAAGTATTTTGGTATTGGAATTTAATAAGGAAAGAAACGACTCCCAATCAAGGTTTCCGTTTTGGTCAACCGAAATAAATCTTAAACTGGCGCCTGTTCTTTTTGCAAGAAATTGCCACGGAACCATATTGGAGTGATGTTCCATTTCAGAAATGAGGATTTCATCACCTGGTTTCAACAAAGCACTTAACCCATTGGCAACCGTATTAATACTTTCGGTTGTTCCACCTGTAAAAACAATTTCTTCCCATTTTAGGGCATTAATAAAGGATTTTACCTGATGCCTTACCTGGTCAAAAGCATCAGAAGACATCTGGCTGAATCGGTAACTGCCACGGTGAACATTGCTGTTGATGGTAGAATAATAATCCGATATCGCATTGATCACACGTATAGGTTTGAGCGATGTAGCTGCTGAATCGAGATAAACGACTGGTTTACCATAAACTTTCATCTCCAGTGCAGGAAATCCTGACCTGACCTCCGCTATATCGAGCTCATTCATCCTTACTCGTGTAATTTTTTCTCAATTTTATCTTCCAGTTGCCTTTTGAATCCCTCGTGACCACAAATATCTAAAATTTCTCCCAAAAAAGCTTTAACGAGGAATTCTTTCGCTTTAGCTAGGCTTAAACCACGGCTTTGTAAGTAAAATAATGCATTTTCATCCAATTGACCAATGGTCGCTCCATGGCTGCATTTAACGTCATCCGCATAAATTTCCAAAAAAGGTTTAGCATAGGCATTGGCTGTGTCAGACAACAAAATGTTCCTGTTTTTTTGGTATGCATTGGTTTTTTGCGCGTCCTGTCTTACAAGAATATGGCCGTTAAACACAGATGTACCCTCACCATTCAATACACCTTTAAACAACTCATTGCTTTGACAATTTGGCAAAGCATGGTCGATAAATACCTGATTATCTACCTGTTCTCCGGTTCCCGGCAAATAAACACCATACACATTGGAAGTACATCCTTCTCCATTCAGACGAACATGTACCTCATTGCGAAGCATTGCGCCTCTTATACTTGCATTTAAAATGGTACATTCTGAATCTCTGTCCTGATGCACAAAAATATTATTTATTGCACCAGAATCTTTCCCATGATCTGCTTCTTTAAACCAGGCAAAATGACTGTTTTTACCCACAAAAACTTCGGTCATCGCATGTTGGAATCCTGAAAATTGTTCCTGAGTCAGATCACTTTGAATAAAGGTAGCAGAAACATGATCCTCCAGGATGATGAGATTTCTGGATAGTTCAAATTCACCGGAATGGGTTCGCTCTTGTATCAAATAAATAGGCTTATCTATTGTTGTGCCCTCAGGAAAATAAAGAAAAAATCCATGTTCTGTCAAAGCAGTATTGACCGCTGTAAAACCATTGAGATCATGTCTGGCATACTTATTAAAATGTTGTCTGAAAATTGCCGGAAACTGTTCCACACCAAAACGCAGACTTCCAAAGATGGCTCCGGAATCATGCTTCCAGAAAGCTTTATGTTCATCGGTTATCCTGTTGATCCTGATGAAAATCGTATGCTCATCTTCTGTCCAGAATACTTCTGAATCAGGAAGATTTGCTTCATTGACGGAATAGCTTGTTTTGTCAATGAACTTCCTGATAACGGATTTCTGCCACCTTTCCATTCTGGAATTCGGAAAACCAGCATGTTCAAAATAATCCATTGCTGATTGCCTTTCCAAACCCTGGAAATCAGGCAATTCAGCCCTTATTTCATTAAAATAATTTATTAATTTTTCTTTCATTTTCCTTTTTTTTCCGTTTAGCCGTACAAAAAGCATCTGTATTCAACCAAACCGGGCTTCAAAAATGATAACTTTAAACTATTGAGAAAAATGATTCTTCAATTTTTATCCCATCTGTTTGAGGACAATTATCGGAATAATTCATCTTAGTTTAATGTACATCTACCAAAAGAACAAAACCATAACTGATTAAAGAATATTTTCATACCCTTTTTCTTCAAGCTCAAGCGCCAATTCTTTGGTTCCGGATTTAACGATTTTGCCGTCATTCATAATATGCACAAAATCTGGAACCAGATAATCCAGCAATCGCTGATAGTGTGTGATCACTATGTATGCGTTATTATCTGAACGAAGCTGATTTACGCCTTTAGCCACAATACGAAGCGCGTCGATATCCAATCCGGAGTCTGTTTCGTCCAGAATGGCAAGATCAGGATTGATCATCGCCATTTGGAAAATCTCATTTTTTTTCTTCTCTCCACCGGAAAACCCTTCATTCACTGACCTACCCTTCATCTTGTCATTGATCTCCACAAGACTGCTGTTCTTTTTGACCATTTCAAGGAACTCAGTCGGCGTGTGAGGCTCAAGACCAGCGTACTGCCGGCGGGCTTCCATGACCGTTTTCATAAAATTGATCATACTCACTCCAGGGATCTCAACCGGATACTGGAATGCAAGAAAAATTCCTTCCAACGATCTTTCCTCTACGGACAATTCTGTCAGATCCTTACCTTTGTAAATGATCGAACCCTCTGTAATTTCATATTCTTCCTTACCTGCGATCACAGACGCAAGCGTGCTTTTACCAGTGCCATTGGGTCCCATGATCGCATGGACTTCTCCAGGTCTGGCTACAAAATTTAATCCCTTAATGATCTCCTTTCCGTCGATACTGACGTGTAAATTTTTGATTTCTAACATATTATAATAGTTAACCTCATTTATTAATTTAACCAACGCTACCTTCGAGGCTGATAGACAACAACTTAGTTGCTTCGGCCGCAAATTCCATTGGTAATTGTTTTAAAACTTCCTTTGCATACCCATTGACGATGAGGCTGATAGCCTGTTCTTCATCCAAACCACGCTGCTGCAGATAAAACAATTGATCTTCAGCGATTTTGGAAGTGGTCGCTTCGTGTTCAACGATTGACGACTGGTTTTCCATATCAATATAAGGATAGGTATGCGCACCGCAACGATCTCCCAGCAACAATGAATCACATTGGCTAAAATTTCGCGAATTTGTGGCGTTTTTTCCGATTTTGACCAGACCTCGATAGCTATTGTGGCTATAGCCTCCGGAAATCCCTTTAGAAATGATGGTACTTTTAGTATTTTTTCCCAGATGGATCATTTTGGTTCCCGTATCTGCTTGTTGATGATTGTTGGTAACCGCAACAGAATAAAACTCCCCGATGGAGTTGTCACCTTTTAGTATAGTACTGGGATATTTCCAGGTGATAGCAGATCCTGTTTCTACCTGAGTCCACGAGATTTTTGAATTGTTTTCTTTGCAAATACCTCTTTTGGTGACGAAATTATAGATGCCCCCAAGGCCTTCAGCATCCCCGGGATACCAATTCTGAACGGTTGAGTATTTAACTTCGGCATTCTCTAATGCCACGATTTCAACAACCGCTGCATGTAGTTGATTCTCATCCCTTTGCGGTGCGGTACAGCCTTCAAGATAGCTCACATAACTATCCTTATCCGCCACAATAAGCGTTCTTTCAAACTGTCCTGTACCCGCAGTATTGATACGAAAATAAGTTGAAAGTTCAACCGGGCATTTCACACCTTTCGGGATATAACAAAAAGAACCATCCGAAAAAACAGCCGCATTCAGTGCTGCAAAATAATTATCGGTATGAGGAACGACGCTTCCAAGATATTGCTCGACCAGTTCAGGATGTTTTTGAATGGCTTCACTGATACTGCAAAAAATAATTCCAAGGTCATGTAATGTTTGATTGAAGGTCGTTTTTACAGAAACACTGTCAAAAACTGCATCCACTACCACTCCTGTCAGACGTTTTTGTTCTTCCAGAGGAATTCCAAGTTTGTCGAAAGTTTTCAACAACTCGGGATCAACCTGATCCAGGCTTTCCAGTTCAGGCTTTTTTTTAGGAGCTGCGAAGTAACTGATATCCTGATAATCGATCGCAGGAATATTCAAATGTGCCCAATTTGGCGATTTCATGGTTTGCCAATGTCTGAAAGCCTTCAGCCTGTAATTCAACATAAAACCAGGCTCATTCTTTTTGGCAGAAATGTAATGAACGGTCTCCTCACTCAATCCTTTTGGAGCTAACTCCATTTCGATTTCGGTTACAAAACCGTATTTATATTCTTTCCCGGCAATTTCCTTTAATTCTTTATTCAGATCTTCACTCATGATTGATTAATTTTCATTGATCCCGATGGGACAAAGTTTATAAAACCTGTCAAAAGCGCTTTACAAACCGCAAAGTTACATTTATTTTGAAGGTTTCGATAAGTGAACAAAGAAAGCTTGTTTTTGTTGAGAAGCTTCCTGCGAAGTTTACCAAAAAAAATGAAATAATTGAATTTAAAACTTTTGAATCGTTTAATCTGAATGAAGAAATTGCACTAAAACTGGACGTTCAATGGATTAAAACTTGATAACCGCATTTTGGTTAAAACAAGTAAGTGGATTCAATAAAAAATATAGATTATAAAAAATCAAAGAAGAACTTTCTGGGATCACAAACTGAGAAAAGTGTGTAGATCTTCCTGAAATTACATTGGAAAGTTAACGGTTATTTTAAAAAAAAAAGTAGTTATTTAGGTGGTTAGCTAAATAGTCTGTTAGCCTGTTAGTCTTTTTAAATTGAGCGTGTACTTTGAGCAAAAGGCACCAAAG
>Ga0209573_1001723_pt1 | contig 31630 bp, 27 predicted proteins | sample TNRBio252014_DNA_FD_185870 | JGI IMG/M metagenome (GOLD analysis project Ga0209573, IMG submission 185870) | Wastewater treatment Type I Accumulibacter community from EBPR Bioreactor in Madison, WI, USA - TNR Reactor_6/25/2014_ DNA (SPAdes)... | ecosystem: Engineered > Bioreactor > EBPR >...
CCGAGAGGAGACGCGGGCCGGGGAGGAGCACCCCCTGGCCGTAGCCGACCGCGAGGCCGGAGCCTGTGGAGGCGAGGGCGAATGCCGCCCCGGCGCCTTCGAGCAGGCGGGCTTCTCCGTTCGCAATCCGAAACGCGCCTCGAAGCGTCGCGGCATAGAGGACGCCGCCCATCGGCAGCAGCGCGTTGACGCCCCAGGCGTCGCCCGCGGCGAACGCGTTCGCGCCGAGCGGCGTCCCGCGAGGGTCGGCGACGGCGAGACCGCCGTCGAAGAAGCCCAGGTAGAGGCGCGCCGCATCGGTCGCAAGGGCGTTGACGTGGGGATTCGGAAGCGACGGCCCCGTCTCCCGGACGAACTCGAAGCCGCGGGCCGGATCGAAGCGCCAGAGGCCCGAGGGGCCGTCCGCCAGGAGGCGACCCGACACGACGAGGAGGTGGCGGAAGCGCTCCGGCGTCGGCGTCTCGCGCCGGGAACCGTCGGGAAGGAGAGCCGAGACGTGCGGTGGGCCGCCAGCGGGGAGAAAGCGAAATGCGCCGTCCCATGCGACGCCGGACGTCGCGTCGGCGCCTCGGACCACGGGAGCCAGGCTCGTCGCGTCACGCGGTCCGCGGGCCGCGCCCGCGGCTGTCGCAGCCCAGAGCTCGTCCCCGAGGACCGCGACACTCTCCACCCACGGGTCCGGTGTCGCGACGAGGCGGGGGGCCGTGCCTCCGCGGGAGACGAGCCGGAGCCCGCTCTCGCCGCCGGACGCGATCTCTCCTCCCGGAGGCAGCGCGATGGACCGGACAGGGGCGTCATCGAGCCTCTCGAGCTCTCCCGCGCCGAACGGCGCTCGGTAGAGCCCCTGGCGGGCGCCGACGAGAAGCTCGCCCCCCTCCGTCTCGGCGAAGGTCCTCACTTCGAGATCGCCGAACCCCGTCGTCGCGAGCTCGGGCCCCGTGGCGCCGAGCCTGCCCCAGCCTCCCTTCTCGAGAGCGAAGACCGCCGTGCCCCGCCAGGAGGCCACGGCCGAAACGCGCAGGGAGGGGAGACCGTCGCGAACATCGAACAGCCTGTCTGCCTCCCGGAGCCCGGATCCCGTAGCGAGGTGAAGGACGCCTGCGACCTCGGCAGCTCCGACGACCCGGCCGTCGCCGGCGACGTCGCCCCTCGCGACGGACCGTTCGACGGCCGCGAACGAGAGAGGCCGGACCCGATCCGCGCGGACGGGACCGGGCGCCGTCTCGCGGGCGATGGTCCGGTCGATGCGGTACAGCAGAAGGCCCGCGGCGGCGACGGCGGCGAGAAAGACACCTGCCGCCAGGGCGAGCGCACGGCGGGGAGCGACGGGCATGCTGCCTCGAGTCTAGCGGCGAAACGCCCGCAGTGGCTCCCCGCTCAGCGGCCCGGGGCAGCCTGGAGGATCGCCTCGAGGTTCGCCCTGCAGGGCGCGTAGTCGGGCCGGAGCAGAACGCACGTCCGGAGGTGCTCCACCCCCTCCGCGGGCCGGCCGGACCGGACCAGGGCGACGCCGATCCCGTTGTGCGCCAGGAAATCCTCCGGGGAGGGGACCCGTAGGGCTTCCCGGTATTCCCGGATCGCGTCCTCCAGCCGCCCGGACTTCGTGTAGATCGTGGCGAGGTGGACGCGGACCTCCCCGTCTTCCGGCTCGACTTCGAGGGCGCTCCGGAGGCGGGACGCGGCCTCCTCGAAGCGTCCCCGCTCCTCGGCCACGCGGGCCAGGTTCAGGAGCGTCGGCAGGGCGTCGGGCTTGATGGCGAGGGATCGGGTCAGCAGCGGGAGGGCCTCGTCGGTCTTTCCGGCCTCGAGAAGCAGGTTGCCGTAGTTCGTGAGGCAGATGAAGCAGTCGGCATTCCTCTCGAGCGTGTGCTGCCAGAGGGTCTCCTCGTTCCGGTAGGCCTTCCCCTGCTGGAACGTGAGCGCGGCGAGAACGAGGAGACCGGCCGAGGCGAGCGCCCCCGCCGACCGCCGAAGCCGCTCGTGGAAAGGCTCGAGAAGGGTCGCCGCTCCGCACAGGACGCTCGCCGCCGCCACGGCGACGGCCTGGTAGGCGAAGTGGTCGGCGACCCACGAATAGCGCATCGCGTAGACGTTGAAGAACCCCATGGCCGGGAAGAGGACACCGCCGAAGAGCAGGAGCCCAGCGAGGGGTCCCCGGCGACCCCGCCGCGCGAACAGCCCCGCGACGGCGAGTGCGGCTGTCCAGCCGAGGACGGGAATCCACTGGCGGAAGCTCCCGGCGTCGAGCTCCCACCTGGGATAGATGAAGGAGAGGTTCTCCGGCCAGAGAATCTTGGCCGCGTAGAACGTGGTCGTCTGTCCGGCGAGGACGACGCGCTCCAGGAGTCCGTGGGCCCATTCGTCCCCGGTCGCGCGGACCATCGTCCGCTCCAGCCAGGCCGTGTGGAGAGAGAGGCCGATGCCGACCGCGAAGAACGGCAGCAGGGGACGCGCGTCGGACGCGCGAAGCCGGCCGCTCATCCACCAGACGAGGACGAGGAGAACGGCCGGGAGGACGCTCGCGGTCGTCTTGGCGAGAAGGGCGAGGGTGAAAGCGGCAAGCGCCGCGGCATAGAGGAAGCCCGGCCGTTCGAGCAGCGGGGGGATCTCCGGACGTGCCCGTTTCTTCTTCGACGTCTGCCGCGCCTCTCGCGCCGCGAGAGTGTCCCTCCACGCGAGCCAGGCGTGCGCCGAGAGGAGGACCAGAACGAGCGAGAGGGTGTTCTTGCGCTCCGTCACCCAGGCCACGGACTCTACGCAGACGGGGTGCAGCGCGAAGGCCGTGGCCGCGAGCCCGGCGGCGGGGAGGGCGAGGCGCCGGAGCAATCGCCAGAGAAGCAACGCGGCGGCGCCGTGGAGCAGGACGTTGACGAGGTGATACCCGAGCGGGTGGAGGCCCCAGATCCGCTTCTCGATCCAGTAGGACGTGAAGACGAGAGGGTAGTACTGCTCGTTGGCCGAGGGGTCGGTCCAGATCCGCGCCAGCCCCGCCAGGCCGTCGAGCGTCGGGTTCTCGGTGACGTAGGTGTGGTCGTTCCAGATGAAGCCGGCCCGCAGGGCCGGCAGGTACGCGGCGAAGAGCGCGACGAGAGCCGCGGCGGGAAGGACCGCGAGGAGCTTCTTCTGCACGTGGCGGATTCAAGACCCTGCGCCGGCGGGCCCGCCTCTCCGGGGTTCCGGGGCGCGGGGAGCTGCCTCTACCGCTTGAAGAAGCCCGACTGCGGCGTCCCCGGCGGGGGCGCTCCCGATCCGCCCATGATCCGGCTGTTGAGCTCCTTGATCCGCTCGTTGAGCTGGGCGATGCGCGCTGCGGCCTCCTGGCGGATCCGCTCGTTTTCCTGGCGGGCCTTCAGCAGCTCGCCCTCGAGCTCCTGGCCCCCCATCGTGTGCGACTCGATGATCCGGTCCTTGGTTTGGAGGTCGGACTCGAGGCTGACGATCGCATCCTCCTTCTCCTGGATGCGCATCTTCCACTTCTCTTCCGCCTCCTCGTAGAGCTTCTTGATGTCCATCAGCTCCGTGATGGCGGAGAAGTCGTTCGCAGTCGGGGCCATGATGCCTCCTCGGAACTTTTCCTCGATCTGGGGGAAGAGCTTGCGGAGCTTGAGGGAGAGGTCCTCCGGGTCCGCAGTCAGCTGCATCGCCTTGTCGTAGTCGATCGCGCCGTTCACGAGGAGCGCGATGAGCGACTGGTTCATCGACTGCATCTTGTAGTACGTGACCGAGGACTCGATCTCGTCGAGGATCTCGTTCGTCGTGCCTTCCTCGATGAGCTTGGTGATCTTCGGGGAGTTGACGAGGATCTCGATGACCGCGACCCGTCCCTGGCCGTCGATCCGCTCGATGAGCTGCATGGAGCAGATCGCGCGCAGGACCAGGGCGACCTGCCGCCGGACCTGGTTCTGCTGGCCGTTCGGGCAGCTGTCCATGATGCGGTCGATCGTCTGCGCGGCGTTGTTCGTGTGCAGCGTGGAGAAGACGAGGTGCCCCGTCTCGGCGGCCGTGATGGCCGTCTGCATGGTCTCCCAGTCGCGCATCTCGCCGACCATGATGACGTCCGGGTCCTGCCGCATCGCGTTCTTGAGCGCTTCCTGGAACGAGGTGGTGTCGGTCCCGACCTCGCGCTGGCAGACGGAGCCGAGGTTGTCCTGGAAGAGGTACTCGATCGGGTCCTCGACGGTGACGACGTGGACCGGGTGCCTCTCCGTGATTCCCTTGATGATGCCCGCGAGCGTCGTCGACTTGCCCGAGCCGGTCGGTCCCGTGACGAGGACGAGGCCCGAGGGGTAGTCGCAGAACGTGTTGACGACGTCGGGCAGGTGCAGCTCGGCGACGCCCGGGATCGTGAACGGGATCCGCCGGAAGACGGCCGACCAGCTCCCGCGCTGCAGAAAAATGTTGCCGCGGAAGCGCGCCAGCCCCTGGATGCCGTACCCGATGTCGACGGCGTAGTTCGCCGTCAGCTTGTCCTTCTGGTGCGGCGTGAGGATCGTGAGGACCATCTCCTCGATCTCTTTCGGCGTGAGAGGGTCGGTCTTCAGCGGGACGAGACGCCCGTTGATCCGCAGGAGCGGCGGTCGCCCCGGCTTGAGGTGGAGGTCCGACGCCTCCTTTTTCGTGACGAACTTCAACAGTTCGGTCAGGTCCATGTTCCAGATCCTCGCACGAAGCTTATACCGATCCGGGGGGGATCCGGTCGTCCTGGCCCGCTCCGCGGTCCCCGCCGAGAAGGAGCGTCCGGGCCTGGCGCCGGCCGCGGACCTCGCCCGTCGCGACGGCCTCGTCGAGGCTCGCGAGCGCGAGGCCGAGGGCGCTGCCCGAGACCCCGAGAAGGCGCGCGACATCCTCGGCAGAGAGCGGCCGCCGGGGATGAAGGACCCGGCCGAGAGCCCCCCTCGCCGAGAGGAGGCGACCCGCCTCGGATGCCAGTGTCCGCCCCGCCGCTCCCCACGCCGCGGCGGAGAAGGCGGCGGCCTCGAGGGAGAACGGCGCGGCCCTTCGAAGGAGGAGAACCGCGTCGCGACGCGTGGATGTGCGCGCCGGCCGGGGAAGGGCGAGCAGCGTCTGTGCGAGGCGGCGGTCCCGGCGGCTTGCGCGGAGCGCCTCGAGGGCGCTGGCGGCGGGTGCGGGGCCGGATGGAGAAAGGAGGAGCGTCCTGAGAAGGGGAACGGAGGCCCCGGTCCCGGCCGCGCGGACGAGCCGGGTCCCGCGGCGCCGCGACGCTGCGGGAAGGCCGGGCAGGAGCGGTTCGAGCGCCCCCCACGCCTCGAGGCGCGCGAGGGCCTTCGCTGCCGGAACGGGACCTGCGGCGAGGATTGCGTCGAGCTCCGAGAGGCGGCGCTCCGGCGCCACGGAGCCGAGGCTCCTGGCCGCGCGGCGCAGCTCGGGAAGCGCCGCGGGGTCGAGGCGAAAGCCGGGCAGGCGCGCGAGGAAACGAGCGGCGCGGACGACGCGAAGGGGGTCCTCGAGGAGGACTCCGTTCCGCGGGAGCCGCAGGCGACGGGCGCGCAGGTCGTCGAGCGCGCCTTCTGGCGCGACGAGTCGCGCGCCGGGAAAGGCGAGGCCGAGCGCGTTGACCGTGAAGTCGCGTCGCGAGAGGTCCGTGGCGGGGTCGCCGTCGGTCTCCCAGACGTCGACGGACGAGGTGCCGAGCGGAACGTGGAGGATCCGCCGTGGCGCCTGCCCGATCGAGACGGCGCGCGATCCGCCGAGGAGGGCGAGCGCGTCCGCGAACGCCGCCGCCCCCTCGCGCGCGACCGCGAGGTCCACGTCCCCCGCCGGCAGGTCGAGGAGGGCGTCGCGGACCGCGCCTCCGACGAGGAGAAACGGCACCCCCGAGTCCGCAGAAGCGGACCGTGCGAGGCGGATGATCCGGCGGCGCGCGAGGCGTCCCAGCGCCTCACGGATCTCGGGAAGGGCGTTCAAGGCTGGAATCGACGGTAGGGGAGCGCCGAGGGTGCCGTCAAGCCGCTGGCTATACTCGACTCCGTGAAGATCGACCGCGAGCTCGTCCGCAGCGTGGCCCGGCTCGCCGCGCTCGATCTCGCCGACGGGGAAGACGCCCGGCTCGCGGAGGAGCTGACCCGGGTGGTCGAGCACTTCGAGGCCCTGCGGCGCGTGCCGGACGCGCTCCTCCCCCCGCTGCCGGCGCCTCCGGCGACGCCCCTGCGGGAGGACGTCCCGTCGGGCGTGCCCGGCGACCGCGCCTTCGTCGCCGCGAACGCGCCGGAGGCCTCGCACGGGCACTTCGTCGTTCCCCGCGTGGTCTCGAGGAACGGATGACGCCGGACCTCGACCGCCTTCTCGACGGGCCGGCCCACGAGCTGGCGGCCGCCGTCTCGGCCCGCGGGGTCTCCGCGCGCGAGGCCGTGGAGGCCTCTCTGGCGCGCGTCGAGCAGAGCCGGGCCCTCCACGGGGCTTTCCTTCACGTCGCACCGCAGGCTGCCCTCGCGGCGGCGGACGAGGTCGACCGGCGGACCGCGGCCGGCGAGACCCTGCCGCTCGCCGGCGTGCCGCTGGCGGTGAAGGACAACATCAACGTGGCCGGCCTCCCGTCGACGGCGGGGTCCAGGATCCTCGAAGGCTTCGTCGCCGCAGACGACGCGACGTGCGTCGCCCGGCTGAAGTCGGCCGGGTGCGTCGTCGTCGGAAAGACGAGCTGCGACGAGTTCGGGATGGGCTCCTCCAACGAGACGTCGGGCTGGGGGCCGGTCCGCAACCCGTGGGATCTCGCCCGCGTTCCCGGCGGGTCGTCGGGCGGGTCGGCCGCGGCCGTGGCGGCCCTCGCGGTCCCTCTCGCGATCGGGACGGACACGGGAGGCTCCGTCAGGCAGCCCGCGGCCTTCTGCTCCCTGGTGGGCGTCAAGCCGACGTACGGGCGCGTCTCGCGCTACGGGCTTCTCGCCTACGCCTCCTCGCTCGACCAGGCCGGGCCGCTCGCCCGCAACGTGCGCGACGCCGCCCTCGCTCTCGCCGCGATGTCGGGAGCCGATCCGCGCGATTCCACTTCTCTGACGTCCGCCCCTCCCGACCTCCTCGGCCGCGTCGGAAACGCTGCCCGGGGCGCGCGCATCGGGCTTCTCGCGGAGGCGGAGGCGCCCGAGGGAGGTCTCGACGCCGACGTCGCCGCGGCGCTCGAGGCGACGGCGCGGATCCTCGAGTCTCTGGGCGCCACGCTCGTCCGGGTCTCGGTGCCGCGCATCGCGCTCGCGGTCGCCGCGTACTACATCCTCGCGACCGCCGAGGCCTCCTCGAACCTCGCCCGCTACGACGGCGTCCGCTACGGGGCGAGGCGCGAAGGCGAGGGGCTCGCGGGGCTCTACCGCACGACGCGCTCCGCCGGTTTCGGGCCGGAGGTGAAGCGCCGGATCCTCCTCGGGACGTTCGCGCTCTCGTCGGGCTACCGGGAGGCCTGGTACGAGCGGGCTCAGCGGGTCCGCGCCCTTCTCGCGCTCGACTTCGCCGAGGCCTTTCGCTCGTGCGACGCGATCCTCTGCCCGACCGCGCCCGAGCCGGCGTTCCGGATCGGGGAGAAGTCCGAGGACCCGCTCGCGATGTACCTCGCCGACGTTTTCACCGTGCCGGCGAGCCTCGCGGGGCTCCCGGCGCTCTCGGTCCCCGCCGGGCTCTCGCGAGACCGCCTCCCGATCGGGATGCAGCTCTCGGGCCCCGCGGGCTCCGAGCCCCTGCTCGTGGCCCTGGGCCACGAGATCGAGCGGGCGGCGGGCGAGTGGGGCCGTCCGCCGGGCGCGATCCGTTGACGACGTCCCCCCTCCGTTTCCTCGCGCCGGCGCTGCTGCTTTCGGGTCTCCTGGCCGCGCAAGAGCCGCCGAAGCGGGTCGACGTGTCCGAGGATTTCTCGGCCGTCCTCGACGAGGGGGCGATCGTCGTCGAGGTGCGTCCCCTCGAGGGTGAGTCCGTCGCGGACTTCGCGCGCCGCGTCTCCCGCGACGAGGGGGCGGCCGCCACGCTCCTCAGGCTCGCGACACCCCCGTCCCGTACGCGGACGATCCTGCTGCCGTACGCGGGCCTCTCGGACGAGACCCGGCTCGCCGCCGTCCGCGCCCTCTTCCCTTCGGACGCGCGCGCGACGATCGGCTGGCTGCACGTCGCCGTGGGGACCGAGCCGCTCGCGTCGATCGCCTCCTGGTTCACGGGCGACCAACGGCTCGCGGGCCGGCTCGCGGAGCTGAACGGGCTGACCGGTCCGTCCGTCACCCGCGGGACCCTGGTGAAGGTGCCGGTCGAGTACCTGCTCGCGCCGTTCCGGGACGCCGAGCCGATTCCCGACGAGGAGCCGCCGCGCCTCGAATACGGTTCCGATGCGAAAGGGAAGTACGCCGTCTACCGCCTGAAGCGGAAGGAGGCGCTCTATTCCGCCGTCGTCGTGAGGTTCACCGGGCGCCTCCACGCCGAGGACGTCATCCAGCTCGCGCTGGACATCGCCCTGCGGTCGGGCATCGACGACGTCCACGGGATCCCCGTCGGATTCCCGGTGAAGATTCCGCTCGAGCTCCTCTCCGAGGAGTACCTTCCGCCGGACGACCCCAAGACCGCGGCGAGGGAGAAGGAACGGGCCGAGGCGGCTCTCTTCGCAACTCCCGCGAAGGCCCGCAGCCTCTCGGGAGTGAGGATCGTCATCGACGCGGGGCACGGCGGGCGTGACACCGGGACTCTCCATCACGGCGTCTGGGAGTCGACCTACGTCTACGACGTGGCCTCACGCCTCAGGAAGGTTCTCCTCGAGACGACGCGCGCCGAGGTCGTCATGATGACGCGCGAGCCGGGCATAGGCTGGGAGATCCCGGACCGCGACCGGCTCCCGGACCGCAAGGCCCGGGTCCTGCTGACCGATCCTCCCTACACGCTCACGGACCCGACGGCGGGAGTGAACCTCCGGTGGTACCTCGCGAACGCCATCCTGAGGCGGCCCGGTCCGGGCGGCCGGCCGATCCCACCGGAGCGGACCGTCTTCCTCTCCCTCCACGCGGACTCGCTCCACCCCTCCGTCCGGGGCGCCATGGCGTACGTCCCGGGCGAGCGCTTCCTGCGTTCGAGCTACGGCCGCGCCACGCCGTTCTACCGGACGTTCCGTGAGGTGCGCGACGAGCCGGTCGTCTCGTTCACGAAGAAGGAGCGCGTCCTGGCGGAGGGGGCGTCGACCTCGCTCGCCGAGAAGCTGATCGGCGCGTTCCGTCGCCGGAGCCTTCCCGTGCATCAGTTCCGGCCGGTGAGGACGCACGTCATCCGATCGGGACGGGAGTGGGTGCCGGCGGTCCTGCGCTACAACAAGATCCCGAATCGCGTCCTCTTCGAGCTCTCGAACCTCTCGAACGAGGAGGATCGCGGGCTCACGGTGACGCGCGCTTTCCGGCAACAATGCGCGGAGGCGCTGGCGGACGGCCTCCTCGCTTTCTTCGGCGGGACCGGGACCCCCGAAGGGGACCCGCCACCTCCTGCGCCTGGAGAGACCCCGGCCCCGTCCGCGACTGGTCGGCCGACGGTCGTCCCGACGGTCGCCGTCGGTCCGGCCCCCGGTGCGCCCGCGCGCGAGATCGCCGGGCCCTGGCCGGAGATCGCCGGTCCGTGGCCGCGCCCGGTCGAGCCTGGCCCCGCCGCTGCGAAGGCCCCCTCGCCGACACCGAGGCTGACCCTGAAACAGGCGCGTAAGCCGACCCCGAAGCCGACGCCGAAGAGGACACCCCGCCGCCGCTAGCTGGAGGCGCGCGGGGGTTCGGACCGGGAGGCCCCGAGCCGCGCGAGCGCGAGCCCTGCGAGGACCACGGCCGCCGAGGCGACCTTCGCGCCCGAGAAGCGTTCCCCGGTCCAGAGGGCGGAGGAGACCCCCGCGACGACCGGGACGAGGACGCCGATCCGAGTTGTGGCCGCGACACCGAGAACCGCGAGGGCGTGCGCCCAGAGCCGGAACGCGGCGTAGAGGGGAAAGACGGCGGAGAGAACGAGGATGACCCAGGCCAGGGCCGAGACGCCGCGGTAGTCCTGCGCGAGCATCGCGGGCGCGCAGTAGGCGAGGAGGACCGGGATCCCGAATGCGAAGGTCGTGGCGAGCGCCGTGGCGTGCGGGATCCGGGTCGAGAGGCGCGAGGACGTCACGCTGTAGACGGCCCAGAAGGCCGCGGAAGCGAGGCAGAGGAGGTTCCCGGCGCGGCCACCCAGGTCGACCGAGCCGTGAGCGGCCACGAGGAACCCCGCCACCCCGCACCACGCCACGGCCGTACCGGCGGCGGCGAACCGGGAGATGCGCTCGTACCCGAGCGCCGCAACGATGATGAGCGCGAGGAGGGGTGAGACCGAGTTCATCAGCGCGGCCGCGAATCCGCTCGTGCGGGCGATCCCGATGGCGAAGATCGGCTGGTAGAAGCCGATGCCGGCCATCGCGAGGAAGAACCCATGGAGGCGAAGGCCGCGCGGGGGGAGGATCGGCGCGCCGTTTCGGAAGGCCCACCCGAGGATCAGCGCCGCCGCGATGAGGAACCGCCAGCCGGTGTAGGCGAGCGGCGAGAACTCGCGGTAGGCGATCTTCGTCGCCGGGTAGTTCACGCCCCAGACGACGACACAGAGGAGGACGCCGAGGAGGGCTTTGGAACGGGCGCTTGCGGGTGAGGGCACGGAGGGTTCCTCTGCTATATTTCGAGGGCTTTTTCGGCAGGAGGCGGCGCATCACCCGCGTCGCGTTCTGCCCGTCCGCGGAGGGACTGCACGACGATGCTTGAGGTTGAAGCGCTCCGCAAGTCGTTCTACGGAACGGTGGCCGTCGACGACGTGTCGTTCCGGGTCGAGAGCGGGGAGATCCTGGGCTTTCTCGGCCCGAACGGCGCCGGAAAGACGACGACGATGCGGATGATCACCGGATTTCTCGAGCCGGGCTCGGGAAAGGTGACCGTAGACGGGATCGACGCCGCCGCCAGGCCCAGGGATGCGAGGGCCCGGATCGGGTATCTCCCGGAGACCCTGGCCCTCTACCCGGAGATGCGGGTCCGGGAGTACGTGAAGTTCCGCGCCGAGCTCTGCGGCGTTCCGCGGCGGGAGACGAGGGCCCGGGTCGAGGAAGCCCTCTCCACCTGCTTCGTCGACGACGTGGCGCAGAAGCCGATCGGCAACCTCTCGAAGGGCTACCGGCAGCGCGTCGGCCTTGCGGCGGCCCTCGTCCACCGGCCGCAGGTCCTCGTACTGGACGAGCCGACGGTCGGCCTCGACCCGAGGCAGATCGTCAAGGTCCGCGAGCTGATCCGCGACCTTCGGAAGGACCACACGATCCTCCTGTCGACCCACATCCTCCCCGAGGTGGAGCTCGTCTGCGACCGCGTCGTCATCATCGACCGGGGAAAGATCGTCGCCACCGGCACTCCGGAGACGCTCCGCCAGCAGCTGACGCAGGCGCCGGGACTGTCCGTCGGCCTCAAGGGGGAGATCCCCGACGCCGACGGGATCCTCCGCCAGCTGCCGGGGGTCGTCCGCGCCGCCCGCATCGGCGCCGGGGGCGAGACGCGGGTCCTCCTCGAGGCGGACCGCGGCGCCGACCTGCGCGAGAGCGTCTTCCGCGAGTGCGTCGCCCGCGGCTGGACGGTCCTCGAGCTCTTTCCACGGCAGGCGACCCTCGAGGACGTCTTCGTCCGCCTTCTCGCGACCCGGGACGCCGAGGCGGCAGAGAAGTCCGAAGAGCTGCCCGCCGCCGTCGAGGAGAGCGAGTCCCGTGGGGAGGCCCGGTCGTGAAGGCGCTCCTGGCGATTCTCAAGCGCGAGTTCCTCGCGTATTTCTTCTCGCCACTGGCCTACGTCGTCCTGACGGCGTTCCTCTTCATCAACGGATACGTCTTCTACGCGATCCTCCTGTCTCTCAACAGCCCGGAGACGTCGCGGCAGGAGCTGATGGCCCTCTTCTTCAAGAACGTCTTCTACTGGATCTTCATGATGCTCATCTCCTCGATCGTGGCCATGCGCCTGATCGCGGAGGAGCGCAAGTCGGGCTCCATCGAGGCGCTCCTGACGGCCCCGGTGGGCGAGGGGACGGTCGTGACGGGGAAGTTCCTCGGCGGCTTCACCTTCTTCCTCTTCCTGTGGCTGCCGACGGTCCTCTACCCGGTCGCGCTCTCGCGATACGGGAGGATCGACTTCGGGCCCATCGCCTCGGGCTACCTCGGAATCGCCCTCTTCGGCGCGCTCTTCATCGCAGCGGGGACCTTCGCCTCGTCGCTGACGAAGAACCAGATCATCGCGGCGATCGTGAGCTTCGTGATGATCCTCGCCATCTTCCTCGCCGGGATCTTCCGGGAGCTCGCCACGGACCCTAACCTGAAGGAGGCGCTCTCCTACCTCAACCTGATCGAGCACATGGACGACTTCGCGCGCGGCATCGTCGACACGCGCCGCATCGTCTACGTCCTCTCCTCCGTCGTCTTCTTCCTCCTCCTGGCCGCCAGGGTCCTGAAGGGAAACAAGGGGAAATGATGAGCGAGGGAAAGACGGCCTCACGCATCAACCTCGGGCTCGCGATCCTCCTCGGCATCGGGATTCTGGGCCTCGTCAACTGGATTGGTGCCCGCCACTACCGGAGGCTCGACTGGACGAGCTCCGGCCTCTACACGCTGTCCGGGAAGTCGACCCAGGTTCTGAAGGCATTGCGGCAGCCCGTCGCGGTGACGGTCTTCATGACCGAGGGGTCGCCGCTCTACGCCGAGACCCAGGAGCTGCTCCGGCGCTACCAGGCGGCCTCGCCGCTCGTCACCGTCGAGACCCTCAATCCCGAGCGGAACCCGGCCCGCGCGCAGGCCTTCCTGAAGGAGACGGGGGTCATGCAGCTCTCCGTGGTCTTCCGCTCGGGGGAGAAGAAGAAGTCCGTCTCCCTCGAGCAGCTCGCCGAGTTCGACTTCCAGCGCGCCCAGATGGGGGGCGAGCCCGCCCTGAAGGCGTTCAAAGGTGAGCAGGAGTTCACGGCGGCGATCCTGACCGTGACGCAGGAGAAGAGCCCGAGAGTCGTCTTCACGAAGGGTCACGGCGAGCGCCCGGTCGCCGGGCGCTCCCGGGAGGGGCTCGAGCGCCTCGTCGAGGCTCTGAAGCAGGACAACTGCACCGTGGAGGAGTGGGACAGCCTCGTCGACCAGAAGGTCCCAGAGAAGACCGACCTCGTCGTCGTCGCCGGCCCGCGGACCGGCTTCACCTTTCCCGAGACGGACGCCCTGAAGGCCTTCCTCGCGGACGGCGGGCGGGCGCTCCTCCTGCTCGACCCCGAGTTCGCCCCGGGAGCCGGGAACCGGATGGCCGCTCTCGGGCTGGGGCCCGTCCTCGACGCCTACGGTGTCCGCCTCGGCGACGACATCGTCGTCGACCCGAAGAACGCCCTGCCCCTGATGGGACCGGAGACCGTCGTCGCGCGGAGCTTCCGCAGCCATACGGTCACGAAGCTCCTCGAAGGGCTCCCGGTCGTCTTCCCGGTCGCCCGCTCCGTCGGCGTCGTCGAGCCGGGCCCGGAGGGTGTCACGGCCCAGGTCCTCATCGAGACCTCGACGGAGGGCTGGGGCGAAACGAATCTCGCCGACCTCGAGACGAAGGTCGAGAAGGACGACAGAGACGTCGCAGGCCCGGTGCCGCTGGCGGTCGCCGTCGAGGCCGGAACCGGGAGAAAGACCCGGCTGGTGGCCATAGGCGACGCCGACTTCGCCTCGACGGGCGGCATCGCGAACGCCGCGAACCTCTACCTCGTCACCTCGGCGGTGAACTGGCTGCTGGAAAGGGAGACGCTGGTCTCGATCCCGCCCAGGTCGACCGACCAGGTTGCCGTCGTTCTCTCGAGAGGCGACATCGCCCGCATCACCCTCTTCGTCCTCCTCATCCTGCCTGCCTGCGCCATCGGGCTCGGCATCGTGGTCTGGTTCAAGAGGCGCCGCTGAGGGACGCGCCATGTCGACTCGGAAGCTCCTGATCCTGACCGCCGTCTTCCTCGCCCTGCTCGGCTTCGTCGTCTTCTGGGAGAGGCATCAGCCGACGTCCGAGCAGAAAGCGCGGACGCAGAAGCGCTTTCTCGACCTCGACGCCAAGAAGGTCGAGGGCCTCTCCATCGAGCGGCCCGACCAGCAGCCGGTGAACCTCGTCAGGAAGGACGGACGCTGGATCCTCGAGGGGCCGAAGGGGGGCGCCGCCGACGCGGTGACCGCGGACGGACTCGTGTCCGACCTCGCGCGCCTCGACCTTCTCGGCGAGACGCGGTCGAGCTTCGACCCGAAGGAGTTCGGGCTCGACGCGCCGAAGGCGAAAGCCACGGTGAAGCTCGAGGACGGCTCCTCGCGGACCATCCTCTTCGGGGAGGCGATCCCGGGCGCCGACGCGACGGCGGCCGCCGAGGGTGGGCGGCTCGGGTCCGTGAAGTTCGCCCCGATCGCCCAGCTGACGAAGCCTTACGACGAGTACCGCTCCCGGAGCCTCGTCGACGTCCCGGCGGCCGACGTCACGCGGGTCACCGTCGCCAGGGGCCCGAACCGGGTCGTCGCGGTCCGCGATGGACCCGGAGGCTGGAGGCTCGAGCAGCCGGTGAAAGACCTCGCGTCCAGATCCTTCGTCGACCAGCTCCTCGCCGACCTCGCCGGCGTCCGCGCTGCCGAGTTCCCGGCCGTCGGGCCGGCGGACCTGTCGCGGATCGGCCTCGCGCCGCCCGCAGCCGAGGTCGTCCTCGAGAGGGGGAGCGAGGTCGTCTCCCGGCTCGCCTTCGGAGCCGCAACGGCGGATGCTGCTGGAAAGCTCTTCGCGAGCCGCGACGGGGTCGTCATGGTCGTCGACGACCGCGCACAGGAGAGCCTCGGCAAGGAGCTCTCGGCCTTTCGCGAGGCGAGGCTCCTCCCTCTCGACCCGTGGCTCGTGACCCGTGTCGTCTTCGAGAGCGGTGCGCTCCGGTCCGGAGCCGAGAAGGTCGAGGGTGCGTGGCGTTCGGCGGGGCGCGACGTCGAGGGCCGGATCGCGGACGACGTGATCGACCGGATCTCCAGGGCCGAGGTGCGCCGGTTCGTGCCGGCGAAGGAGCTGGCTTCCATAGGGCTGGCGACGGTTCGCCGGAAGGCGCCGGTACCGGCGGGCGCGGTGGAGCTCCTCCTCGAGAAGGCGAAGGAGCCGGTCCGGGCGGTCTTCTTCGTGCCGAAGGAGCTCGAAGCCGACAAGCTCGTCGCCGTTCAGGTCTCCGGCCGAGGCGATACGCTCGTCGTCGACGCCATCGTCTGGGATGACCTGCGTTCCCTTGCGAGCCGGCTGAAGACCGCCTCGGCGGCGCAGGCACCCGCGACGACCCCGGCCCCTGCCGAGGTGCGCCCTCCCGCGGAGGCACCGGAGGGACCGGCGGCATCCCAGAAGGCGCTGCCCCGGTAGGGGGCAGGCGCAGCGCCCTGCCGGGTCAGGCTCCCGGAGAGCGGGAAGCGCGTCCGGGCGTTTTCAGGACTTCTGTCCCGACGATCCGTCGTCCTCGCCGGACCGCGGCGGGCGCGTCGCGACGGAACGGTCGCGTTCGGAGGCCTGCCGCTCGAGCTGCGCGACGCGCGCCCTCCTCTCGAGCTCCTTGCGGTCCTCGACCTTGTCGACCTTCTTCTTCGACGAGCTCATGAGGGAGCCGGCCGCCAGGACGAGGCGCAGGCCGAGCTGGCCGGTGAACTTCGCCCCCTCGCCCTTCGCACCGACGAAGCTCGACCCGCCGAGTTTCGCTTCGGAGAAGTCGGCGTGGGCAACGTTCGCCCCCTTGAAGAGGGACCCTTCGAGGACCGCTCCGACGAGGTTCGAGAAGCGGAAGTCGGCGCCGGAGAAGTCGGCCTCCTTGCATTCCGCCCCGACGAGATTCGTCCCGGAGAAGTCCGCAGCCGGTGCCATGACCCCCGACATCCGGGCCCGCTTCAGGTTCGCCCGGCGAAGGGTCGCGCGGTCGAGGTGGGCGCGCTGGAAGATGGCCCCTTCGAGGTTCGCCTCGGTCAGGTCGGCGCCGGAGAGGTCGGCCTCCGTGTAGTTCCCTCCGCGCAGGTTCGCGCCGATGCCGATGGCTTCGGTGAGCTTCGCGCCCGTGAAGTTCGGGAACTTCAGCTTCGGCGTCCTGAGGTCGAGCTTCTCGATGTTCGCCTGTGTCAGGTCCGTCTCCTCGAGGACGGCCCCGAGAAGGATCGAGCGCCTCAGATCGGCTCCCTTGAAGCAGGCCTTCTTGAGATTGGCGTCGGAGAAGTCGGCGGCCTGGGCGATGACCCTCTCGAAGTCCGAGGACGCGAGGTCGGCCCCCCCGAAATCAGCCCCTGTGAGGTTGGCGCCGCGGAACGTGATGCGCTGTCCCTTCACTCCCTTGAAGCTCGTGCCCGCGAGCTTCGCGTCGCGAAAGAACGCCAGCGTCAGGGTCGACTTGTCGAACCGGCCCCGCTGGTAGCTGACGCCGTCGAAGACGGCCTGCGAGAGGTCGCACTCCTCGAAGACGCAGCCGTCGATGGTGACGCCCCGGAAGTTCGCTGCCACGAGCCGGCCGAAAGAAAAAGTGGTGCCCGTGAACGTCGTTCCCTCGAGCTTCGCTCCCGAGAGGTCGCAGGCGGTGAGATTCGCCTCGCGGACCGAGGCGTTCTTGAGGTTCACTCCCTTGAGGCACGCCCCGACGAGCTGCACCCTGTCGAGCGTCTGGTACTCGAGGTCGGTGTCGGTCAGGTCCGCGCGAAGGAGGCTCGTGCCGCGAAGGGAGGCCCCCAGCAGGTGGGCGCGCGCGAGACTCGCGCCGTCGAGCTTCGATCCGTCGAGCTTCGTGCGCGACAGGTCGGCTCCCGAGAGATCCCGGCCCGAGAGGTCGAGCTCGACGAGGGAGATGTCGGTCAGGTCGGGCGTGATCCCGGGGTGGCCGGTACGCCACTGGTTCCAGTCGGGGGATTTCAGCACCTCGAGGTGCTCGCTGCTCGCCATAGCGGGAGAGTCTAACGTCTAGAATCCCTCCATGAGCGCCACAGTTCCCGTCCGCGGTGCCGAGAGGATCCGCCGCGCCCTCCTCGGCTCCTACCCCCTCCTCTACGTCCAGTCGTGGGAAGAGGGCCGCGTCGAGCGGGCTTTGTCCGTTCTCGCCCAGAAGTTCTACGAAAAGCCCGTGGCGTTCGCCGTCTGGACGTGCGTCGACGGCTGGACAGGGCTCCAGGACGCTCCGGCCGACACCCGGGACCCTCTCCGCGCCCTCGACGTCGTCCTCCAGGCGAGCGCCCCGGGCTTTTTCCTGATGAAGGACCTCCCCTCCCTCCTCGGGGACCGTCCCGACGTCGTCCGAAAGCTCCGCGACGCCTACCGGCAGCTCAAGGGAAAAGGGAAGTTCGTCGTCATGGTGTCGCCGCGCCTCCTCCTGCCGGAGGACCTGAACAAGGAAGTCTTCGTCGTCGACTACGACCTGCCGGACGAGGCGGAGGTCAGGAACGCGGTCGGCATCCTCGGGAAGAGATACCTCGGCGAGGGAGGCCTCTCGCCCGCCGATGCCGACCGGGTCGTCACGGTCCTCCGCGGGCAGACGCTCGACGAGCTGGAGCACGTCTTCGCGAAGGTCTTCGCCCGGACCCCGAGGTTCGACGAGGCGACGTTCGACGAGCTCCTCGCGGAGAAGGAGCAGGCGTCGCGCAAGGCGGGGGTCCTCGAGTACGTGTCGCCCCGTTTCACGCTCGACGACATCGGCGGGCTCGAGAACCTCAAGGACTGGCTCCGGAAGAGGCAGCACCTCTTCACGAGGGAGGCGGCCGAGGCGGGACTCCCGGTCCCGAAGGGGCTCCTGATGATGGGGATGTCGGGCTGCGGAAAGTCCCTCTCGGTCAAGGCGATCCCGGCCCTCTGGAACCTCCCTCTCTTCCGCCTCGACATGAACCTCGTTTTCGGGACTGCGAATCCCGAAGCGAGCTTCCATCGGGCGCTGAAGACCGTGGAGGGGCTCGCGCCGGCGGTCCTCTGGATCGACGAGATCGAGATGGCGATCACGGGCGGCCGCGAAGCGGGTGGCGGCGACCCGGCCCTCGGGCGGATCTTCTCGACGTTCCTCACCTGGATGCAGGAGAAGGAGGCGCTCGTCTTCGTCGCCGCGACCGCGAACCGGATCCACCTCCTCCCGGCGGAGTTCATCCGGAAGGGGAGGTTCGACCAGGTCTTCTTCCTCGACCTGCCGAACGAAACGGAGCGCAAGGCCATCTTCACGGTCCACCTGAAGAAGCAGAACGCCGACCTCGGGAAGTTCGATTCCGTCTTCCTCTCCAAGGCGACGAAGGGATTCAACGGGGCGGAGATCGAGGCGATGGTCCAGTCGGCCGCGATCGAGGCCTACAACGAGAAACGGACGCTCACGGAGGACGACGTGTCGCGGGTGATCACCAACACGGTCGCGCTCTCGCGGACCATGGACGAGCAGATCAAGGCGATCAAGAGCTGGGCCCACAACCGGGCGGTCTCCGCGTCGCGCGACAGCGCGACCTAGGGCTGCGCCGGCTGCGCCGGAGCGGAGTCGAGGTTTCGCCGGACGACGCTCAGTTCCACCGGGCGTCGATCTCCCCCCGACGGAACGGGGAGAGGAGATCGACGCGCATCTGCAGGCTCCGGACGTGGTCGAGGACCCAGGCGTAACGGTCCCCGAGGGCGTCCATGCTGAGCAGGGCGTAGCGGTCGTCCGACCCGAGGCCGAGGCGGCTCGCGGCCTCGTTGACGAGCCCCTCGTCGGACAAGCTCCCGGGAAGGTGGCGCGCCTCCGTCCGGCCGACCGAGACGGCGAGCCGCTCCACGGCCAGGGCGAGGAGCTTCCTGAGGTCGCGTCGTCCCGGGCCCCCCTCCCGCCCCTGCGGGAGGGGCTGGATCGGGGCTTCCTCGACCTCGCCGAGGCGGTAGACCCGGCCCGGCCTCTCCCTTCCGAGGCGGTATCTGAAGGCGCCGCGGAGGACGATGTTCGAGCGACCGTCGGGAAGCAGTTCGTGCTCGACGATCTCTCCGGCGCAGCCGAACGGAAGGAGCGCCGGCGCGCCGCCCGGCAGAGGCGGGGCCTCCGGGTCGAGCGTGTGGAGCCCGATCAGGCGTTCGCCGGACAGGGCGTCCGCGAGCATCGTGCGGTAGCGGGGCTCGAAGACGTGAAACGGGAGGTGGGTCTGCGGGAGGAGCACGGCGTCGAGGGGGAAGAGGGGGAGAAGGCGCTTCACGGCTCCGCTCCAGGGGAACCGGCGGCTGCGAGCGTCAGGGCGTGGTCGACGACGGCGTCGATCTCCTCGGGGGTCAGCCGGCCGGCGAAGGGGGGCATCGTACTGGCCGGGTCGCCTTCGGCCACGAGCCGGCGGATGGAATTCCGGTCGGAGCCGTGCTTCCAGCGGCCGTCGGTCAGGTCGGCGAACGGGCGCCCCTCGGCGAAGCGGGTCCGGCCTGCTCCGTCGGGGCCGTGACAGGCCGAGCATTTCTTTCGCCAGAGACGTGCGCCCGGATCGGACACGGGCGCGCAGGCCGGGAGGAGGCCCGTCGACAGGACGATCGAGAGAGAGGCCATCCGGAGCGTGTTCCTCATGCTATCTTTTCGGCCATGGCGAACAAGGACGACCGTTACAGCGACAACGCGCCCGGAAAGTTCTACGTCGATACGCAGTGCATCGACTGTGACGTCTGCCGGGTGACCGCTCCGAACAACTTCGGCCGAGAGGAAGAGAAGGGCTACTCCTTCGTGACCAAGCAGGCCGAGACGCCCGAAGAAGAGGCGCAGTGCCAGGAGGCCATGGACTCCTGCCCGGTCGAAGCGATCGGGAACGACGGGGAGTAGCGCCGCCCATCTTCAGAGCGGGGCGGCGGCTTCGCCGCCCCCTTCGGCGCCGAGCGCCGCCCGGGCGTGGTAGCTCGAGCGGACGAGCGGGCCTGCTTCCACCACGGCGAATCTCATCGCCCGCCCCTCTTCGCGCAGTCTCGCGAACTCTGCAGGCGTCCACCAGCGTTCCACGGGCAGCCTCCTGGAATGCGGCTGCAGGTACTGTCCGATGGTGAGCACGTCGGTCCCCGCGGCCCGGATGTCGCGCATCGCCTCGAGCACCTCTTCGAGCGTTTCCCCGAGCCCCACCATGATCCCGCTCTTCACGCGCATCGCGGGAGCGCAAGCGTCGCGCCACGCGGCGGCCCGGGCGAGGAGCTCGAGGGAGCGCTCGTAGACGGCGTCGGGCCGAACCCGACGGTAGAGGCGCGGAACCGTCTCGGTGTTGTGGTTCAGCACTTCCGGCGTCGCCGCCAGGACCACCTCGAGGGCCGCGGGGTTCCCCAGGAAATCGGGAATCAGGACCTCCACCGTCACGCCGTGGTTCAGCTCGCGGACGGCGCGGATCGTCGCGGCGAAATGGGTCGCACCGCCGTCGGCGAGCTCGTCGCGGTTCACCGACGTGATGACGGCGTGCCGCACGCCGAGCTCCCGGACGGCCTCGGCGACATGCCGCGGCTCTTCCGGGTCGAGAGCCCGGCCGACGCCCTGCGTGACCGCGCAGAACCCGCAGCGCCGGGTGCAGACGTCACCCATGAGCATGAACGTCGCCGTCCGCTCGCGTCCCCAGCACTCGAAGATGTTGGGGCACTGCGCTTCCTGGCAGACCGTGTTGAGGTGCTTGCGCTTCACGAGATCGAGGATCCCGCGGGTGTCGTCGTTGTCGACGAGCCGCACCTTCAGCCAGTCGGGGCGGGGGGTCTCCCCGTAGACGGGCCGGTCCGGGTTCGGGACGAATCGGGGAAGCGGCAGGTCGCTCACGCGGGCGGAGTGTAGCCTCCGGTCCGTGCGCCCCGAAGGCGCCCCAGGGCACTTCGGGGGAATCGAGAGGAGCGGAACGTGAACGGCGCATCGGAACCGAGTCCGGGTCGGAAGGTCGGGACCCCTGGCGGGAGGGTCGCCCTCTCGGCCGAAGTGAAGCAGGCCCTCGCCGACGGGCGGCCCGTCGTGGCGCTCGAGTCGACGATCCTCTGCCACGGCCTGCCGTTTCCGTCGAACCTGGAGACCCACAGGGCTGCGGACGAGGCCGTGCGGAAGGAGGGCGCGGTCCCGGCTCTCGTCGCCGTCGTCGAAGGGGTCGCGCGCGCAGGCTTCTCCGGCACCGAGGTGGAGAGCCTCGCGCGGGCGGGGCGCTCGGTGAGGAAAGCGACCACGCGGGACCTGGGGCTTCTGGCCGCGCGGCGCCAGAGCGGCGCGACGACGGTCGCTGCGACGATGGCGATCGCCGCGGCTGCCGGAATCCGCGTCTTTGCCACGGGAGGCATCGGCGGGGTCCACCGCGGCGTTACGGAGACCCTCGACGTCTCGGCGGATCTCCTCGAGCTCTCCCGCACGCGCGTCGTCGTCGTCGCGTCCGGAGCCAAGGCGATCCTGGACCTTCCGAGGACTCTCGAGGCGCTGGAAACGCTCGGCGTACCGGTCTACGGTTTTCGGACGGCGGACTTCCCGGCGTTCTGGGTGCGTGGTTCGGGGCTCCCTCTCGAGGACCGCTGCGACGACGCCGGAGAGGTCGCACGGGCCGTACTCGCGCACTGGGCCTGGCCCTCGGCGGGCGGCGTCCTCGTCGCGAACCCGGTCCCGGTGGAGGCGGCGCTCGCGAGGGAAGACGTCGGCGGGGCGATCGATCGGAGCCTCCGAGCGGCGCAGGCGTCCGGAATCACCGGGAAGGCGGTGACTCCGTTTCTTCTCGCGCGCCTCGCAGAGGAGACGGGTGGGCGGACCCTCGTGGCGAACCGGGCTCTCATCGTGTCGAACGCCGCCGTCGCGGCCCGGATCTCAGCGGCCCTCGCTGCGGCGAGACCGGGCACCTGATTCGACCCGTCTCGGGCCGAGGCCGGGGCGGAGGAGCCCCGGACAGGCCAGCTGGTAAAGTTAAAGGTTTTTCGGGTGGCGTCCGCCGCCCGAGAAGACCCCGCCGAGGTGACCGCATGAGCACGGAGACGACCGCCGCCCCGCTGACCGCCGCCGAGGAGAGGATCGCCCGGGCGAAGGACGACTGGCGCCGCAAGGTCGCGGAGGCGTTCGGGAAGCGGCCCGCCTGGAAGCGGGACTTCACCACGGTCTCCTCGGCCGACGTGAACCCCTTCGCGACGCCCGACGACGTCGCCGGCCTCGACTACGAGAGGGACCTCGGGTTCCCGGGCGAGTTCCCGTACACGCGGGGTGTCCAGCCCACGATGTACCGGGGCAGGGCCTGGACGATCCGGCAGTTTGCCGGCTTCGGGTCGGCGCGGCAGACGAACGAGCGCTTCAAGGTCCTCCTCTCGCACGGGCAGACGGGCCTCTCGACCGCCTTCCACCTCCCGACGCTCTACGGCTACGACTCCGACCACGAGATGTCGGCGGGGGAGGTGGGCAAGTGCGGCGTGGCCATCGACACGCTCCGCGACTTCGAGGCGCTCTTCGAGGGGATCGACCTCGGAGCGGTGACGACGTCGATGACGATCAACTCCACGGCGCCGATCGCTCTCGCGATGTATCTCGCCGTCGCCGAGAAGCAGGGAACCCCCTGGTCGAAAGTGGGGGGGACGCTCCAGAACGACATCCTGAAGGAGTACATCGCACAGAAGGAGTTCATCTTCCCTCCGCGGCCGTCGATGCGGCTCGTGACGGACCAGTTCTCGTTCTGCGCCAGGCACGTCCCGAAGTGGAACACCGTCTCCATCTCCGGCTACCACATTCGGGAAGCGGGCTCGACGGCGCTGCAGGAGCTTGCCTTCACGCTTCGCGACGGGATGGAGTACGTGAAGTACGGCGTCGACGCGGGCCTGCCTGTCGACGAGTTCGCGCCGCGCCTGTCGTTCTTCTTCAACGCGCACAACGACTTCTTCGAGGAGATCGCGAAGTTCCGCGCGGCACGCCGGGTCTGGGCGAAGGTGATGAGGGACCGGTACGGCGCGAAGAACCCGGAGTCCTGGAAGCTGCGCTTCCACACGCAGACGGCCGGCGTCTCCCTCACGGCGCAGCAGCCCTACAACAACGTCGCGCGCGTCGCGGTCCAGGCGCTCGCCGCCGTTCTCGGCGGCACGCAGTCGCTCCACACGAACGCCCTCGACGAGACGCTCGCTCTCCCGACCGAGTTCGCCGCCAAGGTCGCCGTGCGGACGCAGCAGATCCTGATGCACGAGACGGGCGTCGCCCACACGATCGATCCGCTCGGCGGCTCGTACTTCGTGGAGGAGGCGACGAACCGGATGGAGGAGGGCGCCTTCGACTACTTCCGGAAGATCGATGCCTACGGCGGGATGGTCGAAGCGATCGAAGCGGGCTTCCCGCAGAAGGAGATCATGGACGCCGCCTACCGTTTCCAGCGGGGGCTCGATTCCGGGGACAAGGTGATGGTCGGCGTGAACGCCTTTACCGAAGAGGTCCCGGAAGACCGGGTCGCGACGCTGGAGATCTCCGAGCAGATGGCGGCCGAGCAGGTGGCGCAGCTGAACGAGGTGCGCAGGACACGGGATGGCAAGGAGGTTCTCTCGACGCTCCACGCCCTCCGGGAGGCGTGCCGGAACGGCGCGAACGTCATGCCACCTCTCGTCGAGGCGGTCAAGGCCTACGCGACGGTCGGGGAGATCTCCGACGTGATGCGCGAGGTCTTCGACATATGGCAGGAACCTGCGATCTTCTGACCTTTCCCTTAGTGGCCCGGGACTTGCTACCCTCCGCCTCGGCATGAGTTTTCGTACCGCTGCCGTCGTCCTCGCGATCGTGGCCCTCGCCACGCCGCTCCACGCCGTTCCACCGGTCCGCTCCGAGGCGCTCGGCCCGGTCGAGTCCGCGCGCCGCGACGCGGTCGAGAGATTCCTCCGAGCCCGGCTCTTCGCCGCGGAGGGTGAGTTCCAGGAGGCGCTCAAGGAGTTCCGGCGCGCCGTCGAGCTCGACCCCGAGGACGGGCACCTGAGAAGGGAGTACGCCGAGGCACTTCGGGACTTCGGCATCCTTCCGGAAGCCGAGCAGCAGGCCCGGAAGGCGGTCGAGCTGGTCCCCGAGAGCGCAACCGCACACCGGGTCCTGGGGCAGATCCTCCTTTCGAAGGCGCGCGACAAGGAGGGGATCGAGGCCGCGCTCCCGGCCTTGAAGAGAGCCAACGACCTGCAGCCGGCGGAGCCGTCGGGCGCCCTCGCGCTGGGCCAGGCCTATCTCAGGATCGATCGAAACGAGGAGGCGGCGGCCGTCCTCTCACGGGTCCAGGACCGCCCGCGCGGCCCGATCCTGCCCCTTCTCTACGGCGAAGCCCTCGAGAAGAGCGGGAAGCCGGACGAGGCCGAGGAGGTCTACCTGGGAGTGCTGCGCCAGGACGAGGGGAATCGCGGCGCCACGCTCGGCCTCCTGCGCGTCTACCAGACGACGCGGAAGTTCGACAAGGCGCTCCCGCTCCTGGCGGAGCTCGTGGCGGACCAGCCCGGAAATCTCGGACTCAAGGCGCAGTACGGCTTCGCGCTCCTTCGTGCCCGCCGTCTCGACGAGGCGGAGAAGATGTTCCTGGAAGTCCTCGAGGCCGACCCCGACAACAGGGACGCCCTCCGGCACTACTCCTCGCTCCTTTCGGAGCGGCTCGAGACGGAGCGCGCCGACGGCTTGCTCAAGAAGCTCCAGGGGCTGGAGCCCGACGATGCCGACGTCGCGTTCCGCCGGGCGCTGAACTTCCTCGAGGCACGCCGGCTGGACGAGGCGAAAACGGTTCTGGGGGACCTCCGGACGACCCTCGTGGCGCAGAAGGCGCCGGCCGCGGGCGTCGCGTCCGTGGACGGCCAGCTGGGGTACGTCGCGCTCCTGAAGAAGGACTGGGCGGGGGCGCGGGCCGCGGTGAGGCCGCATCTCTTCAACGAGGACGGATCGGTCAACCTGCAGGCACTGAACCTCCTGGCCCAGGTCGCGCGCGAGGCGGAGGAGCCTGCCGAAGGGCTGAAGGTCTGCCGCGAGGCCTCGGCGAAGGAGCCGAAGGAGCTCGCAGTGCGGTCCCTCCTCGCGGAGTTCCTGCTCCGCTCGGAGAAGGAGAAGGAGCGTGCGGAAGGGGGGGAGGTCCTCGTGGCGCTCGCGAAGGAGGGACGGCCGGGCATCCTCGCGGCGGCCGACGTCTGGCAGCGCCTCGAGAACTACGGGCGTGCGGCCGAGGTGGCGTCCACGGGCCTCGTGCAGTTCCCCGACGACCCCGATCTCCTCTTCCGCAAGGCGGCGTCGCTCGAGCGCGAGAAGAAGATCCCCGAGTCCGTCGCGGCTTTCGAGAAGCTCATCGAGCTGAAGCCCGACCACGGCGCGGCGCTCAACTACCTCGGCTACATGTTCGCCGACCGCAACGAGCACCTCGAGAGAGCGCTCGATCTCGTGACGCGGGCCGTCGCCCTCGAGCCGTCGAACGCGGCGTACCTCGACTCGCTCGGGTGGATCTGTTTCCGGATGGGCAACCTCGAGGAGGCCGAGAGGCACCTCCTGCTGGCCAAGAGACTCGCTCCCGACGACCCGACGATCGAGGACCACCTCGGGGACCTGGAAGAGAAGCGCGGCGACCTCTCGAAAGCACGTGAGCGCTGGACCCGGGCGCTGGCGCTCGACCCGGAGGACGGCGGGGCGGCGATTCGCGCCAAGCTCGAGAGGACCGCCGCCGCCGCGAAGGCCCCGTGAGGCTGCCGGCCGCGTTCGCCGCGGCCGCTCTTCTGGCCACCGTAGCGTGCCGGACCGTGGGGCCGGTCGCGCTTCCGGCGGACCCTGCACGTTCGGCGAACGCTCTGACGGCCGTCCTCGCCACCCGCGACGAGACGTGGGGGCCTCGACGGTTCAAGGCGCTCTTTCGGGGAGAGATCTCTCAGAAGGCGGGCCTGGCGGTCCGGGGCTACCTCGCGCTCTTCTGGGACGGCGAGACGCTCGCCTGGCGCGCGTCGGTCCCCCTGGCCGGGTCGCCCAGGTCGGGAACCATCCGGAGATCGGGCGGGGGAGACACGGATCAGCTCTTCCCGGGACGACTCGCCGCGACGGACGTTCTCGCTGCGCTGCTCGGAGTTCCGGAAGAGCTCCCCTCGGCAGAAGGGGCCCTCCTCCGGGGCGATCGGGTGGAGCTGAAGCTGCCGTCGGGAGAAGGTCGGGCCGTCCTCGTCTCCCAGCCGGGGGGCGTTACGGGGCTCTCCCTCCCGGGCGGCGTGCGCGTCGAGATTTCTCCCGGCGCCGGTGTCCCGAGGCGGATCGAGGTCCTGGGGCCCGAGGGCAGGGCCCTACTGACGCTCGAGAGCTACGGTGCGTGGCCGGAGGGTGAGGAGGCTCCCAGGGGATGAGGCTCGTTGCCGAGGCATTCGCGAAAGTGAACCGGTCGCTCGTCGTCCTCGGGAAGAGGCCGGACGGGTACCACGAGCTCGACACGGTCTTCCAGGCCGTCGGCCTGACCGACCGGCTGACATTTGAGAGGAGCGACCTCCTGACGCTCCACGTCGACGACCCGTCGATACCGTCCGGGCCGGAGAACCTCGTCCTGCGCGCGGCTCGCGCGCTCGCGGAGGCGGCCGGGCTCAGGCCGCGGGCAGCCATCACGCTCGAGAAGCGGATCCCGTCCGGCGGGGGACTCGGCGGCGGCAGCTCCGACGCCGCCGTCGCGCTCCTCGGGCTTTCGGCCCTGTGGGAGCTCGACCTATCCCTCGACCTGCTCTCCGGGGTGGGCGCCCGGCTCGGTTCCGACGTTCCCTTCTTCCTTCACGGAGGGACGGCGCGCGGCCTGGGACGCGGAGAGCGGATCGAGCCGCTCTCCGACCTTCCGCCGCAGGCCGTGGTCCTCGTGATGCCTCCCTTTCCCGTCTCCACGCCGGCCGTCTTCGGGCGCCTCGAGGCGCCAGCCTGGGACGGGCTCGGGGGCGGGGCCCCCGAGGCCGGTGACGATCCCGACCGCAACGATCTCGAGCCGGCGGCCGAGGCGCTCTTCCCGGCTCTGCGCGACGTGCGAGACGCGCTCGGAAGGGCTGGGGCAACGCGGGCCCGCCTGTCCGGGAGCGGCTCGACGGTGTTTGGCCTCTTTCCCGACGTCGCCACGGCCGCCGAGGCCGCGCGAGGGCTCGAAGGGCTCCCGGCGGGCTCGGCGATTCGCGTCGTCCCGACGCTGACGCGCGAGGAAAGCCGCGCCCGGAGCGCTCCCCGCAGGTCAGAGTAATATCCCGCCCCGTGCTGGGGAGTCGACAAGTGGTAAGTCAGCGGTCTTTGGAACCGCCTATCGGAGGTTCGAATCCTCCCTCCCCAGCCAGGATGAGAGAGTCATGACGCTGAGGGTTCCGTACGGGGAGCTGAAGGTCTTCGGAGGGCGCGCACATCCGTCCCTGACCGGTGAGATCTGCCGGGCGCTGGGACGGGAGGCGGGGCGGGTGACGCTCTACAACTTCTCGGACGGCGAGAACTACTGCCAGATCGAGGAGAACGTCCGCGGGGCTGACGTCTTCGTGGTCCAGCCGACGTGCCCGCCGGTGAACGCGAACCTGATGGAGCTCCTCATCATGCTCGACGCGTTCAAGCGGTCCTCGGCGTCGCGGGTGACGGCCGTCCTGCCTTACTACGGCTACGCCCGGCAGGACAGGAAGGACAAGCCCCGCGTACCGATCACCGCCAAGCTCGTCGCAGACCTCCTGACCTCCGCCGGGGCCGATCGCGTCCTGGCCGTCGACCTCCACGCGGCGCAGATCCAGGGCTATTTCGACATCCCGGTCGACCACCTCTTCGCCTCGGCCGTCCTCCTCGACGCCATCCGGGACGCCAAGCTCGACCCGCTCACGGTCGTCTCCCCGGACGCCGGGGGCGTCGAGCGGGCACGCGCCTTCGCCAAGCGGCTCGGGGTCTCCCTCGCGATCGTCGACAAGCGGCGGAAGGCCAAGAACGAGGTCGAGGTCATGAACGTCATCGGGGACGTGAAAGGGCAGAACGTCCTGATCGTCGACGACATCATCGACACCGCCGGGACCCTCATCAACACCGTGGCCGCGCTGAAGGAGGCCGGTGCCGAGCGGGTCTTCTCGGGCTGCGTTCACGCCGTCCTCTCGGGCCCCGCGATCGACCGCCTGAACGCCAGCTCCATCGAGCGGGTCTTCTGCTCGAATTCGCTCCCGATCGACGAGAAGGTGGCCCGTTGCCCGGTCCTGACGCCCCTGTCGATCGGTCCGCTCCTGGGCGAGGCGATTCACAGGATTCACGAGGGGACCTCGGTCTCGTCGCTCTTCGTCTGATACTGTTTCGGGAGGATCCGGGACCGCCCGGATTCCCCCGCGCCCCCTTCGCGGCGGAGAGGTGCTTGCGGTCGCCGGGGCGCTGCTCGCGGCCCCCCGGGCCCACCCGCGGTGGGACCTCCGGCCATTCATGTAGAATCTGCGGCTCTGCGTCGGACCGGACGCCCGGGTACTGCCGGACCGTCCGCCCGAAGAAAGGAACCCTCCCATGCTCCAGGAAAACGTCGTCATCGAGGTCGAGCGCAGGAGCGAGACGGGCAAGAACGCCTGCAACCGGCTGCGCGAGAAGGACCTGATTCCCGCAGTCCTCTACGGAGGGGGCGCCGGCATGGAATCGATGCCGCTCAGCGTCCCCCGTAAGGCGCTTCTCGGCCTCTTCCGCAAGGGGATCCACCAGAACGTCGTCTTCCTCCTCCAGCTCAAGGGGACGGAAGAGAAGCGGCACGTCATGGTCCGCGACGTCACCCTGAGCCCGCTCCGGCGGGAGCTCATCCACGTCGACTTCCTCCGGATCCTCCTCGACCGGAAGATGAAGATGAAGGTCGCCGTCGAGGCCGTCGGGATCGCCGCCGGGGTCAAGCTCGGCGGGACCCTCGACGTCGTCACCCGCGAGCTCGAGATCGAGTGCCTTCCGGCCGACATCCCCGCGTCGATACCGGTCGACGTCTCCGCCCTCGGGGCTGGCGACGTGCTCCGGGTGGCCGACCTGAACCTGGGCGACAAGCTCCGTGTTCTCGGCGATACGGACCGGGTCCTGGCGCACGTCGTCATGCCGCGCGCCGAGGTGGCGGAAGGCGGCGAGGCTGCCGCTGCAACGGCCGAGCCCGAAGTCGCGAAGAAGGGCAAGAAGGAAGAGGAAGGGGCGAAGGGCGCCGCACCGAAGGCTGGCGCTGCGAAGGCTGCCGCTCCTGCTGCCGCCGCTCCGAAGGCCGCGGAGAAGAAGGGGAAGAAGTAGGCTTGTCCGAGGTCGCCCTCGTCGTGGGGCTCGGCAACCCGGGCGACCGGTACGTCGGGACGCGCCACAACGTCGGCTTCGAGGTGCTGGACGCGCTCGTCCGGCGCCTCGCCGCCGACCCGGCCCGTCCGACGCGCGTCGACCGGCTCGACTGCCGGGCGTTGACGGGGCGCCTGAGAATCGGCGATACGCCGGTCCTCCTCGCCAAGCCTCAGACGTACATGAACCTCTCGGGAGAATCGGTCAAGGGCCTGCTCGTGAAGCACGCTGTCCCGCGGGAGCGGATGCTCGTCGTCTCCGACGACGTGGCGCTGCCCGTAGGCCGGTTGCGGATTCGCCCGTCCGGCTCCTCGGGAGGACAGAAGGGGCTCCAGAGCGTCATCGACTGCCTCGGTACCGACGACTTCCCGCGCCTCAGGATCGGCGTCGCCGGCGAGCGGTTCCGGCCCGGCGAGGATCTCGCCGACTACGTCCTGGACCGCTTTTCCAAGCCCGAGCGCGCGGCCCTCGCGCCCGTCGTGGACACCGCCTGCGAGGCGATCGAGACCTTCGTCGCGGAGGGCATCGACGCCGCCATGAACCGCTTCAACCGCCCGTCGGAGATCGTTCCGGCAGGCTGAATAAACCCTTGGCTCGGCCGATGGGCCGCGCCTCGCGGGCTTGCCCCGCGATCCGTAAGGAGGAAGAACCGTGACCGAAACCCCGAAACGTCTCTACGACCTGGTCTTCCTGATCGTCCCGGAGAAGGACGAGCAGGGGGCCGCCGAGGTCGTCGAGGAGTACCGCAAGCTCCTGACGGACCTCGGTGCCATCATCGACAAGGACGAGTCGATGGGCCGCCGCCGCCTCGCCTACCAGATCAACAAGAAGACCGAGGCGACGTACCACAACTTCATGTTCCGTGCCGGCTCGAAGGCGGTCAACGAGCTGCAGCGAAAGATGAAGCTCTCGGAGAACGTCCTTCGCTACCTCACCGTCCGGATCGACGAGGAGATGCGCCACGGGCAGAAGATCGCCCGCCGCGTGAAGGCGCGTCCGTCGCGAGCGCTGCCGGCATCGCCCGAGTCCGCGCCGGCTCCGGCGCCGGCCCCTGCGGCCGTCGAAACCGTCCCGCCTCCGGAGGTCGCACCGGCCCCCGAGTCCGCTGCCGCTCCCGAGCCCGTACCGGCCCCCGAAGTCGTCGCGACCCCCGAGGCCGCTGCCGACGCGCCGGTCCAGCCCGAGAGCTGATCGAGGAGAGGAAGAACGATGGCTGCTCCGTCCGGTCCCGCCCGCCGCCCCGCGAAGAAGAAGTTCTTCGTCCGCCGGAAGCGCGTCTGCAAGTTCACCGTCGAGAAGATCGGCTATATCGACTTCAAGGACGTCAAGCTCCTCCAGAGCTTCGTCCCCGAGCGAGCCAAGATCCTCCCGCGCCGCATCAGCGGAACCTCGGCCTTCTACCAGCGCAAGCTCGCCACCGCGATCAAGCGCGCGCGCTACCTGGCGTTCCTTCCCTACGTCGCCGACTAGCGAGACCCCGTCCGGCTCCGCCCCTCCGGCTCCGCGCCGGAGGGGCTTGCCGTTTCTGGCCCCGCCGCTGGCGGGGCTGTCTGCGGCTCTCGCAGCGGTCCTGCCGCCGCTGGCCCCGTATCTTCTCCCCGCAGCCGCGGCCCGGCTGGCACGCGCGGGGAGGGAGATGAGAAGCCCCGCTGCGGTCTTTCCGCTCGCCGCGGCCGTTCTCCCTTTCGCCACGGCCTTCGGCCTTCTCGGGGGCGGGACCGGTGCGATCCTCGCCGCCACCTGCGCCCTCGCCTTCGTCGCCCTGCCGGCACTCGGTCTCGTCGCCGGGGCTACTGAGAACCGGCGGCGCGAGGAGCTCGTCTGGCTCTCGGCGGCCCTTTCCGGCGTGGGAGCCCTCGGTGCGATCCTCGCGGTCACGCTCGTGGAGGGGGTCGACCCGGGAACGCTCCTCTCCCGGAAGTTCGACGTTCTCCGGCCCGAGCTCATCGAGTTCTACCGGAACGCGGGCTGGACCGAAGAGACCCTCGCTGCGACGGGGTCGGCCTTCGACCGGATGCGCGACCTCGTCGCCTGGCACCTTCCCGGCCTCGTTCTGGCCTGCTGCGCGATCCACGCGGCGCTCCTCGTCTACGCCTTCGGGCGCCGGGCGGGACTCGAGGAGGCGCCCCTGGCGCCGGGCTCGTTCGCCACGTTCCGGACGCCCCTGGCGGCCGCCGCGGCGTTCATTCCAGCAGGCGCGCTCGCCGCCCTGGCCGACGGACTGGCGGCGCGGGCAGCGGTGACGCTCCTGATTCCCCTGGGCGTCTTGTTTTTCCTCCGCGGGATGGCGATAATCCGCGCTCTGCTCGACAGGGGGCGTGTCGGCCTCCTGATCCGAGCACCGGTGTACGTTCTCGCCGTCCAGATGCCGATACCGGTCCTCGTGGCCATCGGTGGACTCCTCGACGAGTTCCTCGACTTTCGGGGGAGGATTCCCCGGAGAGAAGACGGACAAGAGAGCGACGGCGGGTCCGGAAGAAGG